>Ga0100391_1001037_pt1 | contig 31736 bp, 31 predicted proteins | sample CryGeymeta201515_FD_81541 | JGI IMG/M metagenome (GOLD analysis project Ga0100391, IMG submission 81541) | Groundwater microbial communities from Crystal Geyser aquifers in Utah, USA - Crystal Geyser metaG 2015-15 | ecosystem: Environmental > Aquatic > Deep subsurface > Groundwater | place: USA... | reverse complement strand
CGGGATCCCGCGACGCAGCTTTGCCCGGTTGCGGCAAATATCCCCGACACCTGGGCGTTGGCGGCACTGTCCAGATCGGCATCCTCGAACACGAAGAACGGCGATTTGCCGCCCAGTTCCAGCGAGGTGCGGGCCAGGTTTTCCGCACTGGCGCGCACGATATGGCGCGCCGTGTCCGGCCCGCCGGTGAAGGCGATATGCGCCACCTTTGGATGACGGGTCAGCGCCTGCCCCGCCTCTGGCCCGCCGGTCAGGATATTGACCACGCCCGCAGGAAACCCCGCCTGATCCACCAGTCGCGCAAACTCCAGCAGCGGGGCCGGGCCGTCTTCGCTGGCCTTCAGGACCACGGTGCAACCCACCGCCAACGCCGGGCCCAGTTTCACCGCCGACAGGAACAACTGGCTGTTCCACGGCACGATGGCGGCGACCACGCCCACCGGTTCGCGGCGCAACCACACTTCCATGTCGGGCTTGTCGATCGGCAGATGCGCGCCTTCGATCTTGTCGGCAAGGCCCGCGTAATAGCGGTAATATTCGGCCACATAGGCGATCTGGGCGCTGGTTTCGCGGATGATCTTGCCGGTGTCGCGGGTTTCCAGCGCCGCCAGACGCGGCGCCGCCGCCTGCACCAGATCGGCCAGTTGATAAAGCAGCTTGCCGCGCTGGGTCGCGGTCAGACCAGCCCATTGCGGGGCGTGAAAGGCCCGATGCGCCGCCATCACCGCCCGGTCGATATCCGCCGCATCGGCCAGAGGCATCACCGCCCAGGCTACCCCCGTGGCCGGGTCCAGGCTTTCGAAGGTCGCGGCCCCGTCCTCGAACGCGCCGTCGATATAGTGCTGGAAGCGCTCCATCATGTTCCTCGTTCAGGCAAAAGCGGGCATCACGTCGCGGATCAGGCGTTCAAGCGAGGCTTTCTTGCGGGCAAAACTCATCCCGGTGTCGATCCAGAAGCTGAACTCGTCATAGCCCAGTGCCTCGTAGCCCTTGATGCGTTCAATCACCTCGGGCGGCTCGCCAATGATCTGGTTCTTGCGCATCGCCGCCGCTGAATAGAACGGATGGGCCGCGATTTCGGCCTCGGTCAGTTCCTGAATCAGGCCCTGCGTGATCGGGCGCTCGTTTTTGAACCAGGCGCCGAAATAGCAGTAGAACCTGTTGATCTCATCGGCGGCCAATTGGGCATCGGTCTCGCTGTCGGCGACATAGGCGTGGCGAAGCACCATGATCCTGGGGCGCTCTATTTCAGGATGAGCGGCGCAGGCGGCGTTGAAACGCTCCATCAGGCTGACCACCTCTTCATCGCCCAGATGCAGCGGCGTGACCTGCACGTTGCAGGCCTGCGACACGGCGAAGTCGTGGCTGTTGGGGTCGCGTGCAGCCACCCAGATCGGCGGGCCGGGTTGTTGCTGAGGCTTGGGCGAGGCGGTGGTCTTGGGGAACTGCCAGTATTCGCCCTGATGTTCGTAGTCGCCTTGCCACAGCGCCTTTACCGCCGGGATCAGTTCGCGCATCCGCCCGCCAGCACCCCAAGCGTCCAGCCCCGGCAACAGGCGTTCGTATTCAAACCCATAGGCCCCGCGCGCAATGCCAAGATCCAGCCGGCCATCCATGATGATGTCGGCCATCGCCGCTTCACCCGCGAGCCGGATCGGGTGCCAGAACGGTGCAATCACCGTGCCGGTGCCAAGCCGCACGTTCTTGGTGCGCCGCGCCAGATCCACGAGATTGAGCAACGGGTTCGGCGCGATGGTAAAATTCATGCCGTGATGTTCGCCGGTCCAGATGGCGTGCATCCCGCCTTCGTCCGCGATGAGGCACAGTTCGATCATTTCATCATAAAGCTGTTTCTGGTCTTCGTTGGCCGAAACACGCTCCATATGGATAAAGAGAGAGAATTTCATAGGATTACCTTTCCCGGATTCGTGTGACGCGGCCCTGCTCATGCGTGCCGACGTAGACACCGTAATTGCCGACGCGGCTTTCGTCGGCCAGTCGCTCCAGCATGATGCGCATGGCGGGGTCGGTGACATCCGATACGCTTTCGGCTGACAGTTCGACAAAGCCGCCCTTGGCGGGTTTGCCGATTGTGGCAGGACAGCGAAAGGCGATGTGTTGCTGGGCAAGCGCGACATCTTCGTAGACCGCGTAGATCGAGCCCGGTTCGGCAGGAACACCGGTTGCGGCCAACAAGCCGGCCAGCGCGCTTTGCACACCTTCCTTGCCGACGCGGGCCATCGGCAGGGTCAGTCCGCCATGCCCGTCATCCATCAGCAGCACCTGACCGTCGGCCTGAAGAATGGCAGTCAGCACCACATCAGGGCCGGTAGGCAGCTGCGCCGCCGTCTGCGCCGGGGTGACATAGGCACCGCGATAATACCCAAGACCGGGGGCGGGCGTCGCCTCCATTGCGCCGATCCGGCCGATCAGGATGGTATGGTCGCCAGCAGAAACCACCTGTTCCATCGCGCAGTCGAACCATGCCGAAACCCCGGCGATCAGCGGCGATCCAATGGGGCCACGCCGCCAGTAAGTCTGGGCAAAACGATCTTCAGACGGGCGGGCAAAGGTGCCTGAGACATCCTTTTGCCCTTCAGCCAAGATGTTCACGGCAAAGCCCTGACCCGCCGCAAACGCCGTCAGATTGGCCGAGCTGTTGGCGATCGACACGAGCAGCAGCGGCGGGTCCAGCGACACCGACGAAAACGAATTGGCAGTAAAGCCAAGCGGCTTTCCGGCAGAATCCAGGGTGGTCACCACGGTCACGCCGGTCATGAAACAGCCGAATGCGTCCCGCAGGGCACGCGGATCAATCGCGGGACCTTCAGCGTTCATTGCTCACCCTCCTTTGTGGACAGCCAGCGTCGCAGCTCGGATGTGACGGCCGCGGGGGCGGTCAGGTTGACCATGTGCCGGTGTCCGGCAATCACCGCAGCGCGCCCCATTGGGGCCATGGCGGCCATGGCTTCGGTCATGGCGGGGGTGGAATTGGCGTCGCCATCGCCTGTCAGCACCAAGAGCGGGCAGCGGATCTGGCCCAGCCGGTCGGCATAGATTGTGTCGCCCTCGGCAAAGGCGCGGTAGGCGGCGGCGTAACCGCGATGCGAAACCGCGCGCAGCCAGCCTGCCACCTGATCGCGCACTGCCGCATCTTCGGGGGTGAACCAGCGGGCGAGCGGACCTTCGATCCCACCCGCATCGGCGGCAATCTCGGCCGCCCGTTTCAGCACCGCGTCACGGGCCTCCGGGCTGCGGCGGTGCACCCCGTTCAACAGCGCGGCGCGGCACACGAGGTCGGGACGCTCCACCGCCAGCCCGGCGATGATCAGCGCCCCCATCGAATGTCCCGCAAGGCTGACAGGGCCAAGGTCCAGCGCCTCGATCACCCGTGCGGCCCAAGCCACATAGTCCGGCAGCAGCGCCTCTTCGGACAGCGGGTCGCTGTCGCCATGCCCCGGCATGTCCACCGCGACAACCCGGTGATCCGCCGCGAGCGCCGCAATCTGCGGCCCCCAGGCCTCGGCCAGCATCCCCACCCCGTGGATCAGCACCACCGGCGCGCCAGCCCCCGCCATCAGGGCGCGGACGGTCAGGCCATCAGACAGCCGCAGGGTTTGCGACATCATGGCCCAGATCCTTCAAGTCTTGATAACGGTCGCCGATGCGGTGATGCGGTCGCCCCCCGGAAGAGGCCCCAAGCGCCACCACGATCTCATCCGCCGCCGGCGCATCCGGGATCGAGAAATGGATGGTCTGATAATGCGAGCGCCGGCCTTCGTCATTCTTGTCCATCAGCGGAATCATGATCGGGCAATTGGCCGGGCCGCGCACATTGGTGAAGGCCAGATAGGTTTTCGCCCCAAGGGCCTGACGGTAGTGGTTGCCAAAGCGCAGCGTGTGGATCAGCGCGTTGGCATGTTCCAACTCGCCGTCCAGCCCGACAACCGCGGCTTTGCCATAGCCTTCGACGGCATCGGCACCGCCGGCAGCGTCAAGGATCATCGCTGTCAACAATGCGCCCAGTTCGGGGGCAACGGCGTGGATCGCCGGCTTCAGATCCGCGACAAAGCCCATCCCGGCCCAGGGGTTTTTCAAGACTGCAACGGCAGAGATCAGCTTTAGCGGCCTCGGCGCCGCCCGCCCGCCTTCGATCAGCGTTGTCTCGATAGTGGTGAAAGTCTTCCGAATCTGCGCCGACATGTTGGGCTCTCCCGTTTGCTTGACCGTAAGGTGGTATACCATATGATTGCATGTCAAGAAAAACTTGCGTTGCCTTGGGACCGACCCTATTCTGCGGGCCATGGATCAGACACCAGAAAACGATCTTCGCATTGCCCATTCCCACACCACCCTGCGGGAACTGGTGGTTGAGAAGATGCGCCAGGCCATTATTTCTGGCCGTTTCGACGGTGGTGATCGGCTGGTTGAGCGCACGCTGTGCGATCAACTGGGCGTGTCGCGGTCGGTTGTGCGCGAGGCGATCCGTTATCTTGAGGCTGAGGGGCTAGTGGAAACCTTGGCGCGCAGCGGCCCGGTTGTCGCCAAGCTGGATTGGAACGGCGCGCGGCAGATCTATGAAATCCGCCGATTGCTTGAAGCCGAGGCCGCCGCCGCCTGCGCCCGCGTGGCCGATGCAGCCGTAAAAGCGCGTCTGTGCGATGCATTGGCCGCGCTGGAATCTGCGTTTCAGGATGCGGCCCCGCACAAGCTTTATGCCGCGACCACGGATTTCTATCAGGTGATTTTCACTTCTGCGAGGCACAACATCGCGTGGGAGGTTGTCCAGCGGCTGAATGGCCGGATCTCGCGCCTGCGGGCCCTGACCTTGGCCACGACCAATCGGCGCGTGTCGGGGCCTGCCCATATGGCCCGTATCTGCGCTGCCATCTGCGACAACGCCCCCGAGGCTGCCGCCGAGGCCGTGCGAAACCATCTTGTCGATGCGGCCGAAATTGCCCGTACTCTGTTGGAAAGCCCGCCATGACGGCCTACTATGACGGCCTATTGGATTGCCAGAGGTGGCTGCGGAAAACTGAACAGTTTCCGAGTGTCTCTTAAGTGGTTTTCCGCCTTGGTTATGCCGCCACCGCTTCGGGCATCGGCAGGTTGGAGTAGGCCTGATCGGGCGTTTTCCCGTCAAGCGACGAATGTGGACGGCGGCTGTTGTGGAATGCGTGTTCGTGGGCATCACCGCCGGTTTTGCCTTCGATGTGCCGGTGCGGTTCGACACCGATGCGCTCGACGTCACCCGCGATGTCGAGCGGCTCGGATCGATCACCTCCATCCCGCTCGTGGAGATCCGTCGATAAAACTGCGGGTGGTCAAACGTGGCCTGTGCGCGGCGCAAGCTCGGATGCAACCCGCGTTGCCTGGTCCGGAGGCCGGGCTTTCGTACCAGCGGGACAACACTCCCGTCTTCCGGAGGCATGGCCTGTTTCAACGCGCCCAGAAACACCTCACGCGTCACCACGTCGATGTTCAGATCGGTGCGCTCAGATGCGGCCTCAGTCGCCGCATCACCGTCGGCGTCAGGTTCCTCTGGAACAACCGCACTTCAGATCCCGTATTGGGTTGCAGCACCTTGATTTTTGAAAGACAGGTGACCAAGATGATCGTCGCAAGCGCTGCCGAGTTCCTGTTCTCTGGCATTCTTCGGTGTCACGGCGTAAAGCACAAAAAACACTCACGGTGGAACGGTTGCTCTTACTCAATGCCTTAATCATGCGGCCTGCCCCCGAATGAAACTGATCGAGCTGGACGCCGCCGATATCCGAATTCTTTGCGCGTTGCGGGACCATGGGCAGCTGAGCAAATCGAAGCTGGCCGAACTCGTTGGCCTCTCGCCCACCCCCTGCTGGGCGCGGCTGAGCCGGCTGAAAAAGGCTGGGCTGATCCGGGGCTATCATGCTGACATCTCGCTCTCGCGGATCATCGCCAGCTTGGCCAAGGTGGTAGTGACGGTGTCCCTCAAAAGCCATCGCAAATCCGATTTCGATCGGTTTGAGACCCATATCCTGAACACTCCCGAAGTGACCGAATGCATTTCGACCGGGGGCGGGATGGATTATGTGATGACCGTGGTCACCGTCAGCCTGCCCGCCTTCCAGACCCTGATGGAAGCGATGCTGGACGCTGAGTTGGGGATCGACCGCTATATGACCTATATCGTCACGCGCCAGATAAAATCGGCCCGGCCCGACCTTGCCTGCCTTGTCGCCGCGCAAGCCCCAAAGCCCGAGCTTGCGGCAAAAGACTGAACGGTCTGCGCTTTTGAAAACTTTGGTCTGTTTGGTCTTGTCCGGCCCTCATCTTTGGCCCGCCCACGCTGCTGCGCGGAGATAAATTCCTTGCCATGAACGAACCGTCGCGCGGTCTTTGACAGACCCGCCAGCAAGGGCAAGCAAGATGACAACGGCACAGAATTTCGGCTTCGGCACGCAGATCCGCAAATCCCCCTATTTCGATGCCACCGTGCGCTGGGGGGCGACGGCGTTTTCGGTCTATAACCACATGTATATTCCGCGCGATTTCGGGAACCCCGAGCAGAACTTCTGGAACCTCATCAACGACGCGATCCTGTGCGATGTGGCGGTAGAGCGTCAGGTAGAAATCACCGGCCCGGACGCGGCGCGCTTTGTGCAGATGCTGACCCCGCGCGATCTGTCGAAACTGGCGGTGGGCCAGTGCAAATATGTGCTGATCACCAATGCCGAGGGCTGCATTCTGAATGACCCGATCCTGCTGCGGCTGGAGGAAAACCATTTCTGGCTGTCCTTGGCCGACAGCGACATCCTGCTTTGGGCACAAGGCGTGGCGGTGCATTCCGGCCTTGATGTGACGATCCGCGAACCCGATGTCTCGCCCCTTCAGCTTCAAGGCCCGAAAACGGGCCAGGTGATGCGGGCGCTGTTTGGCGACAGCATCATGGATCTGAAATACTACTGGCTGCGCCGGGTGGAACTGGACGGCATCCCCCTGGTCGTGTCGCGCACCGGCTGGTCCAGCGAGTTGGGCTATGAGATCTATCTGCAGGACTCGGCCCATGGCGACGTGCTGTGGGAAAAGATCATGGCGGCAGGAAAGCCCTTCGGGCTGAAGCCGGGCCATACCTCGTCGATCCGGCGGATCGAGGGCGGGATGCTGTCTTATCACGCCGATGCCGATATCAACACCAACCCCTATGAGCTTGGGCTTGACCGGCTGGTGAACCTGGACAGCGGCGCCGACTTCATCGGCAAGGCGGCGTTGCGGAAGATCAAGGAAACGGGCGTCAGCCGCAAGCAGGTTGGATTGGTGATGGACGGGGCGCCGCTGACCGGGCCGAACACCACCTTCTGGGCGATCACAAAGGATGGGGCGGCTATTGGCAAGGTCACCTCTGCCATCCACTCGCCCCGCCTCAAGCAAAACATTGCGCTGGCCTTGGTGGCGGTGGAACATGCCGAAACTGGTGCCAAGGTAGTGGTGGCCACCGGCCAAGGCACGCGGACCGCCACAATCGTGGAGCGTCCATTCTACGACCCGAAAAAGACGCTGGCCGCGTCCTGATCAACCGTTTTCAAGCAGGAGCAGACCCATGAGCGTCCTTTCGATCCAGCTGCACTGGCAGCGCGCCGAGCGCGAATTGCTGACCGGCAAATATTCGAACGCCCATACCGTGCAGTATAGTGACCGCTACGACCTGCCGGTTGACGCCGCCCCGGGTTGGGGCGGTGATCCGGCCAATACCAACCCCGAACAGGCGCTGTCCGCCGCTTTGTCGAGCTGTCACATGATGACCTTCCTTGCGCTGGCGGCCAAGGCGGGCTGGCCGGTGGCCAGCTATCACGATCATGCGGTCGCCCACTTGGGCAAGAACCCGCGCGGGCAAATGTCGGTCACGCAGATCGACCTGCACCCGGTTGTGCGCTTTGACACCGGCTTTGCCGTCGATGACGCCGCCCTGACCGAGATGCAGGACCGCGCGCACCGTTACTGCTTTATCGCCAACACGCTGGCTGACAGCGTCGAGATCAACATCCTTTAAGCCCCGCAAGGACCGCGCATCATGCAAGACAGTGACATTCTTCTTCCGATCTGGACGAAAACGGCATCCTGCGGCTGACGTTGAACGATCCGCGCCGCCGCAACGCCCTGTCCGAGGCGATGCTGACCCGGCTGGGTGCCGCCTTTGCCGATGCGGGGACGAATGCGGCGGTGCGGGTGGTGGTTCTGGCCGCCCATGGCCCGGCCTTCTGCGCGAGCCACGATCTTAAAGAACTGACCGCAGGCCGCGCTGCCTCCGATGGCGGCCGCGCCTAGGTGAACATCTTGCGCAGCACCTCGCCCGTGCGATTGGCGCGCACCGGCGTGGGCTTTGGCCCCTGCAGCTTCCGTGCCCGGTTGTTCGGCTTGGCCTTCGATGGCCGGGCCCGACCTACCGCCACCTTGTTCAGCAGCTTTTCGACATCATACGGGGTGATTTCAGTCACCAGCTTGTTGCCCCAGTCCGGGGCCACCATCTTCGCCAGCATCGATTTCTGATCTGAGGCGTTCAGGGCGGAAATGCTTCTAGAAAATGCACGGCACGCGTCGTCTTTCGATCAACCTTCACGACAAAGCCAGACCCTTCATGGCCTGGATCGCGGCGGTCATTGGTGTGACCCGCGCCCCGGTGGACAAGATTGATGCGGCGCACGCCTTGCGTTGCCACCGCGCATCCTTCCTGGTCGAGGATACAGTCCTTGGTCGTAATGAGAAAATCGCAGGGGTCAGTGTTAGTTGGCCACCGCTGGTGCGCCGGCTTGGTTTTCAGCGGTCTGCCTGTTAGGCCTCATGCCTTTTGGCGCGCGTTCGCAGGATCCCAGGCAGGGGCGTCCAGCAACATCAGGGCACGGCGCTCGCCAAGTATGACCACCTCCAGATCCTTGACCGCCTCGGGGCTGACATAAGCGAAAGCAAGGCTCTGTCCGACCACATGGCCAAACCCACCGGACGTGCAGACGCCGACCACGCGGTCGCCCTGCATCACCGGTTCGCCGCCGTAGATGTCGCAGTCGGTGGCGGCGATTTCACCATAGACCAGCGTCGTCGTGACGCCCACAGCCCGCACGGCCTCGGTCGCCGTCCGGCCCCGGAAATCGCCCTTGTCGGGGCTGTAGAACCGGGTGCAGTCGGCCTCGATCAGGCTGATCTCATTGGTCAGTTCCGACCCGTAGCCGCGATAGCCCTTTTCCATGCGCAGCGCATTGACGGCCTGCCCCCCGAAATCGGCGATGCCATGCGGCTGGCCAGCGACCCAGATTGCCTCGTAAAGCCGGGCAAGTGCCGCCATTGGCGCGTGGATTTCCCAGCCAAGTTCACCGACATAAGTCACCCGCAGCGCGCGGACCGGGATGCCGGCAAGGGTAATCTCTTGTGCCGACAGCCAGCGGAAAGCGGCGTTTGACATATCGGTGTCGGTTAGACCCGAAAGCACGTCACGCGATTTCGGGCCAGCGACGACCAGCATGCCGAAGGCGTCGCTGACATTGGTGATCATCACATCCGGCCCGGCCGCTAGGGCCAGATCGTCGCGCGTCTGTTCCTCGGCCCCTGCGCCGGTCAGCAGGTAAAACCGGTCAGGGCCAAGGCGGGTGATCGTCCATTCGCCAAGGATTCGGCCCTGGTCCGACAGCACCTGTGTCAGCCCGATGCCGCCTTGCCTTTTCGGCAGGCGGTTGGCGGTCAGCCGGTCCAGAGCCGCCTCGGCCCCCGGTCCGGTCACGTCGAACTTGGCGAAACTGGACAGGTCCATGATCCCCACCCGCTCGCGCACCGCGCGACATTCGGCGGCGACCAGATCAAAGGTGTTGGTGCGGCGGAACTGCAGCTTCTCGACAAAGCCTGCCGGGGCAAAATACTTTGGCCGTTCCCAGCCATGCACTTCGGTCATCACCGCGCCTTTGGCCTTGAGCACGTCGAACAAAGGCGTCACGCGGCGGGGCCGACCGGCCTGAACCTCGCGCCCCGGCAGGGGCGTTTCGAACATGTTCTGATAGTCGTCAAAGCTTTTGGCACGGGTGTAATCCTGATCGGCATAGGCGCCAAAGCGGCGGGGATCGACGCTGGCCATGTTGATTTCGGCATCGCCGTGGATCATCCATTGCGCCAGATATTTGCCGCAGCCCGCACCTTGGGCGATGCCAATCGACGACCCGCAGCAAGCCCAGGCGTTCGCCAGCCCCGGCATCGGGCCGACCAGCGGGTTGCCGTCGGGCGTGTGCGGGATGGCGCCGTTGATGATGCGCCTGATGCCGGCATTGGCGAAGATCGGCATCCGGTCCAACGCCTTTTCCAGCCAGGGCGCGATGCGGTCAAGATCACCCTCGAACAACTCGTTCTGGCTTGACCATTCCGGCCGACCGCCACGGCCCGCCCAGGCCTCCTTTGCGCCGGTGTGTTCATAGATGCCGACAAGCCCCGCCTTCTGCTCCTGCCGGTAATAGCCCGCTGTCGCCGGGTCGCGCATCACCGGTAGTTCGGTCGTGCTGTCTTTGAACTCCGGCAAGGGATCTGTCACCAGATACTGGTGTTCCATGTTGGTGATCGGCGTATCCACCCCCAGCCACTTGCCGACCTCGCGCGCATAGCAGCCAGCAGCGTTGACCACATGTTCGCAGGTCACAGCGCCCTTTTCAGTTTCGACCCGAAATTCGCCTGATGGCAACCGGGTGATGCCGGTCACGCGGGTATGACGCTGGATGGTTGCGCCCATCGCTCGCGCCCCCGCCGCCATGGAATTGCAGGCGCTGGCGGGGTCAACATGGCCGTCCAGCGTGGTATGCGCCCCGGCAAGGATGCCATCCACCCGAAGCCAGGGGTTCAATTCGCGGATGCGGTCAGGGCCGATGATCTCCATCGCGAAACCCACATTGGCGGCAAAACCCTGAACGTGGCGGAACCAGTCAACTTCCTCGGTCGTGGTGGCGATGCGGATGCCGCCGCAACCGTGCCAGCCGGTCGGATGGCCGGTCAACGCCTCGAGCCGGGGATACAGCGTGTTGCCGTAGTGGTGGATCTTGGCCATGTTGTAGTTGCCAATGAACGACGGACATTGACCGGCGGCGTGCCAGGTTGATCCGCTGGTCAACTCGCCCTTTTCGATCAGCAGCACATCCGTCCAGCCCGCCTCGGCCAGATGATAGGCCAGACCCACCCCCATCATGCCGCCGCCGATGATCACCACTTTTGCTTGCGTTTGCATGGTTTTCTTCCCTACCAGACCCCGTTTCCTGCCTGCATCCGTTCGCGTGGAAGGATGATGTCATAGCTGCCCCGGATCGCCGCATCGACATCACCGCCAATGTGGCGCGGGTAATGGTCGGCAAGGATCTTGCGCACCCGGTCGCGCGCCACATCGCGCGTGTCGCGCCCGCCCGCATCCTGCCATTCGCTGATACTGCGGCGGTCGGCGATTTCGGGATAAACATAGTCGGTCTTCATCCGCGCAAAGGTCTGGGCATGGCCCAGGTAATGGCCCACTCCCATCACCGTATCGCGGATCACATCAAAGTTCAGGGTGTCCGCGCTGACCTCGATCCCCTTCACCGTGCGCAGGATCGCGCCCAACAGGTCATTGTCGATGACATAACCCTCGAATGTGGTCCCCATCAGCGACCCCTGCATGCCCGCGCATTCATGGATCATCGTCGCTCCTGCCTGCGCTGCAAGCGACACGGTATAGCCCTTCTCACCGCCGCTTTGCGCATCTGGCAGCTTGCTGTCGGTCATGCCGGCGGGGACCGAATTGGGCAGGTCGTAGAAACTCGCCATCTGGGCACAGGCAGCCGACAACAGCGCCTGTTCGCCCGATCCGCCCGACATCGCCCCGGTGCGCAGGTCTGACACAAAGGGCCAGGCGGCAAAGATGCCGCGACAGGCGGGGTCGATGATGTTGCAAAGGATCAGCCCAGCCAGCACCTCGGCGCAGGCCTGCGCCACTGCGCCGACCAGTGCGGCGGGCGCTGTCGCCCCAGCCTGACCGGCAGACACCAGCAAGATCGGCATGCCGGCCAGAACGGCGGCCTCCAGCGCATCGCAGCTTTCGGTGGCAAAGCGCATCGGCGGCACCACATGGCAGCAAACGGCGGTGCAGAACGGGCGTTCGCGGTACTTGCCCTCACCCCCGGCCACTGCATCGAGCATGGGCTGCACCGCCCGCACCGAGGCGCCGTCGGTATAGCTGACCGCGATGGATTTTGTGGTGCCCGACAGGCAAGCATAGGTGGTGTTCATGTCAAGATCGAGGATGGTCTTGGCATCCCGCGCCACGATCGAGCGATGATACCAGTGGATATTGTCCAGCCGATCCACCAGCCGGGCAATATCATAAAGATCGGCCACGGTGCTTTCGCGGTAGCGACCGGTTTCAAAGTCCATGATCGTCGGCGCGGCACCGCCAGTGCCGGTGTGCACCCTTTGACCGCCAATCTCGATATCATGCAGCGGGTCGATGCCATGCAGCGTGAACTTGCGGCGGGTGCGGGCGATCATGTCCTCGACCAGCGCGCGGGGAAAGCGCAACCGGCCATCGCCATCCACCTTGCACCCCGCCGCCACGGCCCGTGCTTCAAGGCTGGGGGTCAGTTGCGACAGGCCAAGGTCTTCGAGAAGTCGCAGCACCAGTTCGTGGATTTGCAGGATTTCACTGTCGGTCAGGGGTTTATAGCGACCCCCAACCATGCCCGCCGGCACCGGCGAGGCGGCTGGGGCGGCGTCGATCCGGTGACGCCTTCCGGCGCGGCGCAGGGAAAGTTCGGACATGGCGGTGATCCAGGCATTGCTTCGTCACCAGCTAGCACCAAGTCCCGACGCCGCTCAAACGATCATTCCGAATGTTTCGTATTCCCGCTTGTCATGCGAATATCAACTTTTGTCTTGGCCTCTGTGTTGATCCAATCAAGAAAAACCCTGATCCCCGGTGTCTGGCTGGTTTCTTTGGATGTGCAAAGGTAATACCCGTCCCGCGTTTCCACCGTGCGGTCCACGGGGCAGACCAGCCCCCCGTCGGCCAGAATCGGATCGGTGACATAGCTCCAGCCCAGGGCCACGCCATGACCCGCCTCGGCGGCCTGCAACGCCATCGGATAGGAGTTGAATCGCAACCCGCGCCGCACCGGTTGGCCGTTGACACCCTGCCGCAGCAACCAGGTGCGCCAGTCCACGCCCCCAAGCGACGGCTTGCCATATTCCAGATGCAGCAGCGTCTGATCAAGTAGATCCTCGGCGCGGCGCAACTCCGGATGGTTGCCAAGGTAGGCCGGACTGCACACCGGATAGACCCGTTCGCCGAACAAAAGCTGCGCGTGCAGCCCTTCCCACTGGCCTGTGCCGAACAGGATCGCGACATCCACCTCGCCGGCACCCGGCAGCACCGGCTGATCCGTCGCCAGCACCCGCAGATCGACATCCGGTTGCAGCGCACCAAAGCGTTGCAGCCGCGGCATAAGCCAGAACCAGGCAAAGGCGACCGAGGCGCAGACCGTAATCTGCGGTGCCTTTGCCGCTGCGCCGAGTGCTGCAAGGCAGGCACTGACATCGTCCAACCCGCGTGTCACCGACTCGAACAGCCGTTGTCCTTCTGCCGTCACCTCGATGGCGCGATGCAGGCGCCGAAACAGCCGCAGATCAAGTGCATCCTCAAGCGTCTTGATTTGTCGGCTGACCGCGCTTTGCGTCAGGCACAGTTCGTCCGCAGCGAGTGTAAAGCTGCGGTGACGCGCGACTGCCTCGAAGGTGTGAAACAGGTTCAACGTCGGCAGGGGGTATTTGCTCATACGAATTCTCCGCCGTCCGGCAGCAGAAGATAACATGGGCAGCCGTCTGTCAGGGCAAGACCACCGCAGTGCTTTCGGGTCCAATCATGCTCAGTTCGCGCATATGGATTGCCTGAAGCAGCGTTTCGTAGACCGCATTGACGATCCGGCCGTTTCGGGCCGCCGTCGGCGCCACTGCCCGTCAGGTCTGCAAGGGTTGCGTTGTGGGATGGCAAGATGGCTGTGGACCAGCATTTGCCGATCCGTGTGGCGGCGTCTTCGGCAAGGGCCGTAACCGGCTACCAGTGCCAGCATGTCGCGTAGGTCCGCAGTCACGGTTTGCGCAGGCAGCGCGTTTGCGGTCAGGATCGCCAAAACCGCAGCGCCACAGCGGAAAAATGTGGGCAAAATGGGATCAACTCCTGTTTGAGCTTAGCATTCCCCGAGTGGCTCGTTGCTCAGAACCGAAAATGCCTAATTCAGCGGGCTGATCAAGTGTCTTGTGCCACTTTAGATCTGGCGCAGCAGCGCCCAACAAATATCGCACCAAGTGTGAATTGCCTTTTTTCTGCGATCAACCGCCCGGCGCTTTGGCCAGCCACTCATCGCGTTTGGACCAGCGCCGTCGACGCCAGAGGGCTATGATGACATTGCCGCTGCGATCATTCAGGCCGCCGATGCGCTGCCTGCGCATCCCGGCCCCTTGGCGGATGCGAAGCTGCATCTTCGATGCCTGATCGCCTGTGCCCAGGAAGTAATGGAGGCCTACCCCCACATGCGCCACATCGGTGTTCGGCAATGCCCGCTTCACCGAGCTCGACGACTTCATAGTCGGGATTTTCAACTAGCTCAAGGGTCGCGTCTTCGTCGGTGATAACAGCCAGTCGCTGCTCTGACGTCAGTGGGTTTGACTCGATTGTGTCGAAGAAGCCTTTGAATTCGCAGAGCTCGGTGCCAGTAAAGGACTTGATTGCAGCCTCGCGCATTCGCCCTGGTTCTTTCTGAAACGCCAATACTTGATTTAGAACCTTCTGCTGTTCTAAAGGCAGGACACCGTTGGGTATCTCAGCAGGCAGTTTCTCGGCCACGTCATTGGCGCGCACAAGGAATGGTTGGAGAAGGCATGCTGATGGATAACGTTTCGGCTGATTTAGATGCCCAACTGTTTCGGCCAGTGTGCGGAGTTCTCCGTCGGCTCGATCAACCTGCTCAACAAAGTGTCGTCGCCACGCATCATTAGCCGAAGTGACGAAGTCGACGGCATCTGATCTCTTGAAGCCAACGACCTTGATCTCATTAGCTTGCCTGATAGTGATCACCACTGACGGCTTCCCCAGGGTCTTGGTTACCTTCAGGGGGTGCGTGATGTCATTGAAAGCAATTTGTCTCGGAGCCCGAGAAAGTAGTGTCACCCCAGAACTCGAAATTGCGATGCCATTGTACCGGTGCCCCAACAGACCCAACAACAGGCTGGCAAGCCAGCTTCGCGCTATCTCCTTTCGCTCAGTTGGTTTCATATTGTTGATTGATCTGGTTCTTGCCCCAGTAGATTTTTACAGCAAAATCAGTCGATTGTAAGGCGTCTGCGTACATGCCCAAATCGAGTTACAGATCTTTCGTCGGCATTACGCAGCTCTTGGAAAAGCTGTCTCTGACTGGGAACGCCCACAGGTTTCAATTGTGAGCCTTGCTTCGATACCAAGCCTCACGTCGACCATCTATCGTGCGATAACGTAGATCGAACAGTCGGGATTCATGGATGACCTGCCGCCAGCTGCTACAGCGATAGCCAGTTGGGCGCTCGTCCGGATGGTGCGTTGAGACCCATTCCTCAGCCTTCACGACAGATGCCCACCCGTCGATTGCCAGCTCAGCCTCGGCCTCTCGCAACGCCTGCACGACCGTGGTGATAGGCCATGGAAATTCACCCTCGAATAGGGCATCCCACATCTCATCCAAGTTCACCAACTCGACCATTCTGGACCGCATCTGCTCTAAATCCTGCGCCCAGATCCGCAGATTGTGCGCCGCCTGCGCGATCCGAGCGGAGGATTCGGTGAGCGCAATCCGAGCCCGCTCGCATCCACCCGTGCTTCCTAGCTCGTGTTCGTCAAGGAAGTGGTGGACGAGCCTGTTGCGCAGCGCGACAAGATCTCGCAACTCAACCTCAGTTTTGGCAAAGTGCTCAGGGGGCAGAATAATCTGCATGCGAAACGCGACCTGCGGATTGCTATCTGACGGCTCCCACTGTTCTCGCGGACCATCAGCCACGAGGAGCGAGCCCATCATCTGGCCCGCCAGAATCCCAAGCGTCTGACGGCCAATGTCGGCTGCGCGGGCCGCTTGAGCTTCGGGCAGAGTCGCAGCCGACCCCGATAGGGAATGATGGCTCAGGATCGCTTTCAAAAGCCGCTCATAGCCTTGAAGGCGCAGCAGGCATTGCCCAAATAGCCGATGTACCTCAGCTTGAGCCATTGAAAGGCTATCATTTGTATCACGTGTCATAGCACAACCTACGACTGATGAATTCACCTAACAAGTCCGAGAGGGCCGGGGCGGCTCACCATCCCCATTTGGCTCTGACCCGGTACGGTTTAGAGAGCCATGGGGCCTTCACACGATTGTGGCCATTTTCTGCCGGCGCGCCAGTCACGCAGCTTTCTCCAATGCGATCACTCAAGCTTAGCGCAGCGATGACCCGTAGTCCAAAGATCGCAGATTGATCTCGGTTGGTAGCTGTCGACGCCCATGTGACAACGAATAGTAAGTTTGTCCGCAGTTTGCCTGTTCGCGGCGCGCGCGGGGAAGGTCAGCTTTCGCTGTTTCGCGCCAGTAGCGATGCTTCCGCTTTGGGCTGTCTAGAGGTTACGCTGCATCCGATGCGAACGGCCGGTTCGGAGAGGTCGGCGCGTTGGCCAGACCAACGGCAAAGAATCGGGTACGTCAGGGTTCTAATGCACTGAGACAGGCCGCAACATGGCATCTGTATCCAGCTTCAGGGCGCTACGCCAAAGCGGCGTCTTGAAGACATGGTGGACAACCTTGCCGTCGTGTTCTTCCCGCGTCTGGACGAGCAACCCTGCCCATTCAAGCGAGCGCAGGACGCAGGAGGAGAAGGCGACCATTTCTCTCCACCCCGCCGTGTGCAAGTCCTTCTCTTCACCGTAGAAGGCCGTGAACAAGGCGGCCTCGGTTGTTCCGTGATCGACCTCGACATTGATGACATTCATCCAGACATCCCATTTGCCGAAGGGGCGTTCTTCAAATCGGGAGTAAGAGGCATGGTCGATCTCCAGCACAAAGAACGGGATGAGTTCTGCGAACAGACGCCCCGGGAATTGTGCCAGTTCCGTTCCACGTTTCGTTACCCGGAACTCGCCCTTGAAGTGCCGCCCAAGGCGAAGGGAGATCAACAGGTAATGCAACACCTTGAGCGGTGGGAACTCGTATTCATTGATGACCTTGTTGTACCGGAACATCTCCTCCGCGCTGCTTCCGGGCCAGTCAAAGTTCTCGACCGCCCAATGCACGAAGACACGCTTGAACGCCTTGGTCTTGGTCAAACCGATGGCGCCGTGTTCCTGCGCATAGCGCAGTGTGAGCAGCGCAGCGCGCAGCATTGGCGAATGCGCTAGGTCGGGATGATCAAGCCAGTTTGACTTTCGACGGTTGCCCCCAATCCGTCCGGGAAACGAATGTGTGATCTGTTTTACAAAAGTTCTTGGGCAATAAGTTCATTGCCTGAACCTTTGAAAGGGTTGCTTGCCCTATCTAAAGGGATAAACCTTCCTTTTCACTTGTAAGCCAAACGCGAAACTTTTCGGCGACAGGAGAGAGTTGAATGTCGCCAGGCACGATCAGGTGATAGGCGAACGAGGTGTCGAACACGCGCCCGAACGGGTCCACAAGGTCGCCGCGCGCAAGCTCGCCGCGTACCAGCCACGACACGAACAGCGACACGCCCAGCCCGTTGATGGTGGAACTGAGCTGAAAATGCCGGTCCTCCAGCATCATCTGCGATTGCGACGCGGGCAGGCGCTGTCCGTTGGCACCGAACCATTCCTCCCACATCCGCGTGTCATCGACATGCAGCAGCATGCATTTGGCAAGGTCGGCGGGCGTGCGGATCGGATGCGCCCGCAGGTAATCGGGGCTGCACACCACCACCAGCTTCTCCGGCCAGAGCCGCGTAACCTCGAACTCCGGCCAGTTGCCGCGCCCCCACTGCACGCCGAGATCGGCGAAGGCCTCAGGGCTGGCCATATGGGCATAGCTGTTGTCGTGGTTCTGGATCGCAAGCTGCATCTCGGGGCAGGCCTCGAGCAAGTGGCCCAACCGCGACGACAGCCACCGGCTCGCGAACATCGGTAACAGCGCCACACGCACGGTGCCCGCGCGCCGCGCCACCTGTTCGATCCCGCTGCCGATCGCGCCCAACCCCCGTGCGACATGCCGCGCCAAGGTGTCGCCCGTCTCCGTCAGGTGAAGCCCGCTGGACGTGCGGCGAAAAAGCGGCGTGCCAAGCTCGGTTTCCAATTTTTTAATGTGATAACTGACAGAGCTTTGGCTAGTATTCAGAATCTGCGCCGCACGCGTCACGTTGAGGGTCTCGCAGACCGTGCTAAACACTTGTATGGATTTTATATTCCTGATGATTGGGGCCATGACGCCTTGGGCCTTCCAGAGACTGCCTACGACCGTAGCAATCTAAAATTTGAAACGCTAGCGAGAATCTTTGTATTTTTTCCACGCCGGATTTCGTGGCTAGTCTTGATCCTGTCGCCGGGGAGGGCGGCAAGGGAGGATCACATGACAACCGCCGTTCTGAAGGTGGACAGGCTGTGCAAGTTCTTCGGCGGCGTGCGCGCCGTCAACGAGCTCAGCTTCGAGGTTCGGCAGGGGGAAATCCTCGGCCTCATTGGCCCCAACGGCTCAGGCAAATCCACCACAGTGAACGCGCTTGCGGGCGTGTTTCCGGTGACCTCGGGCCAGATCCTGCTCGCGGGCGGGCATATCCAGACCATGCCGGAATACGAGCGGGTGGCGATGGGACTTGCGCGCACCTTTCAGACTGCCCGCATCTTCCCCGAGTTCACTGTTCGCGAACAGGTCAAGCTGGGCTGCAACGCCACGCTCACGTCGCACCCTCTGTCGTCGGTCTTTGGCATCGGGCGTCACCCCGGCGAGGACGAGGCCATTGCGGCCCGGGTCGCCGAAATCCTCGAGATGACCGCGCTCTCTGCCGTGGCCGATACTCCCGTCGCCAGCATCACCGCCGCGCAGCAGCGCTTTCTCATGATCGCCACGGCGCTCGCCGCCGAACCGAAGGTGCTGCTTCTGGATGAACCGGCGGCGGGGCTGGTGAGCCACGAGCGCCAGACGCTGTGCGATCTCATCATGGCGCTCCGGCAAACCGGCGTGTCGGTACTGGTGATCGAGCATCACATGGCGCTCATCATGGAGGTTTGCGATCGCATCGTGGTCCTCAATTTCGGTTCCAAGATCGCCGAGGGCACGCCCGAACAGATTCGTGCCGACAAGGCGGTGATCGACGCCTATCTGGGCGAGGCGGCGTGATGCTGGTGATCGAGGATCTCCGCGTGAGCTACGGCCCTATCGAAGTGATCCACGGGATCAACCTTGCCGTGAACGCGGGCGAATGCGTGGCGCTGATCGGGGCCAATGGTGCGGGCAAGTCCTCGACGCTCAAGGCGATTTGCGGGCTTGTCCCGGCGAGGAGTGGCAAGATCACCTTTGACGGGCGCGACATCACCAATCAGCCAGGTCACGCCGTGGTGCGGGCGGGCATCACCATGTGCCCCGAGGGGCGACAGGTGTTTCCGCAAATGAGCACGGTTCAGAATCTGCGCATGGGGGCCTATATCCGGCGCGACGCCGACCAGGCCGCCGATCTTGGCAGGATGATGGACATGTTCCCGATCCTGCGCGAGCGCGCGCATCAGGCGGCAGGAACGCTCTCTGGTGGCGAACAGGAGATGCTGGCCATCGCCCGCGCGCTCATGGCGCGGCCCGATCTTGTGATCTTCGACGAGCCGTCCCTGGGTCTCGCGCCCAAGATCGTGGCGGACGTGGGCAGGACTATCGCCCGCATCAAGGAGATGGGCAAGACCATCCTGCTGGTTGAACAGAATTCGGCGATGGCGCTGCGGCTGGCGGACCGCGCCTATCTGTTCGAGGCGGGCGAAATCGTATTGAGCGGCACCGGGGAGGAGCTGCAATCGCATCCGGAGGTGGCCAAGGCCTATCTCGGCCACTGACCGGCAACAGACGACACTATGGGAGGAAAACCATGAAGCTTTTGACTATGACAACGGCCCTCGCGCTGGCCGGCTCCGCCGCCTTAGCGGCGGAAAGGACCCTCGATATCGGGGTGAGCGATGCACTCACCGGCGGGGCCGCAGTCTATGGCCTGCCACAGGCCAACGCCGTGCAGATGGCGGCTGAGGAGATCAACGCCTCGGGCGGCCTCAAGGTGGGCGATGACACCTATATGCTCAACGTCATCGCCTATGACGACGAGGCCAACCCGACCGGGGCATCGAACGCGGTGCGCAAGCTGATCGACCGTGACGGGGTAAAGTTCATCCTCGGGTTCTGCTGTTCGGGAGCCACCGGCGCGGTTGCTTCCTTTATCGGGAACGAGGACGCGGTGATGCTGGTAGGCAATGCCGCCGAGCGCTCGATCACCACACGCGGGATTTCCAACCTCACCCGCACCCGCCCACCAGCCGATTACACCGGGGCAGCCGCGGGCACGTTTGTCGCGGATAAAGGCCACAAGCGCGTGGCCGTGCTGGGCGCTCTCGATGTGGGCTTTTACGCCAGCTACGTCGATGCCTTCGAGAAGGAACTCAACGCGGCGGGCGGCGAGATCATCACCCGCGAGGCCTTCGGCCTCAAGGATCGCGACATGACCCCGCAACTGACCAAGATCCGCGAGCAAAACCCCGATGCGATACTCGTGGTCGGTTATGTCGAACCGGCGGCCTTCATCTACCGGCAGGCGGTCGAGCTTGGCATCGACGTGCCGCGCTACGGATTTACCTCGGGGTCCGAGGAGCAGTTTCTGCGGGTGGCCAGTTCCGAGCAGATGGAAGGGGTGTGGGATCTGCGCCCGACCGAGCTGACGCTGCTGTCGGCCACCGAGACCGGCATCGCCTATCACGCCAACTATTCCGCGCGGTTCGGCATCGCGCCCTCGCCCAGCTCGCCCTACGCCTATGATCAGACCTATGCCCTCAAGCACGCCATCGAGGCGGCGGGCACGGTCGAGGACACCGCCGCCGTTGCCGCCGCGCTGCGCGAATTGCCGGTGCCGCCCGAGGTGGTGATGCAATACCTGCCCGTCGACGGCAAGATGTTCGACGTCAACGGCCAGGCCTACACCTCCAACGGTGCGTTCCAGTGGCAGGACGGCAACTGGGTCTTCGTGCAGGATCTGCCCTCGGATGCGGCGGCCTATTCGGCCTTCCTCAGCACGCTCGACTGATCTTCCCCCGGCGGCGCGGGGAGGGATTGCTCTCCGCGTCGCCACCCAAAGGCGACCAACATGATCGAGATACTTCAGCAAATCATCAACGGCATGGCCATCGGCGGGGTCTACGTGCTCATCGCCCTCGGGCTAACCACCGTGTTCGGAATTCTTGGTATCGCGCATTTCGCGCATGGCTCGGTGTCGATGTTTGGCGGCTACCTGACCTTCTTTCTGATGACCTCGCAAGGTCTGCCGCTCGCGGTCGCCATCCTCGTTGCGCTCGCCACCGGCTTTGTCCTCGGCCTGCTGATCGAGCTTCTGGCCTATCGTCCGGTGCGCAGCGCGAGCCATATCAACGCCTTCATCGTGGCGCTCGGCCTGACAATGATGGTGGAGGGGCTCAATCTCGAATTTTTCGGCCATGAACAGGTGGTGATTCCCACCGATTTCAACCGCGTGTTCGACATCGGCGGCGTCACCATCCCCGAACTACGGCTCTACGTGATCCTCGCCGCGGCACTCCTGATCGCCACGATGACGATATTCGTCGAAAAAACCAAGACCGGGCAGGCGATCCGCGCCGTGGCCGAAAACCGCGACGCCGCGATCCTGATGGGGGTCAACGTCAACACCATCCCGCTTGTGGTCTTTGCCATCTCCACCATGCTCGGCGTCTGCGCTGGGATCATGGTGGGCGCGCTCTTCGCCATCGCGCCGGGCATCGGCGAGGGGCTGGTGATCAAGGGCTTCGCGGTGCTCATCCTCGGCGGTCTCGGCTCGATCCCCGGCGCGGTGATCGGCGGTCTGGTGCTTGGCATCACCGAGGCGCTGGCCGCCGGGTTCCTCTCGTCGGCCTACAAGGATGTGATCGCCTTCGTGGTGATGATCACGGTGCTTCTGGTGCGCCCGCAGGGCCTGATGGGGAAGGCATGATGACATTGAAACCCACACATGCGCTCTGGCTTGCGGCCCTTGTCAGCTTTGCCCTGCTGCCGCAATTCATCGCCGTCAAATACTACCTGCATCTCAGCATTCTCGCGCTGATCTGGGTGATCGCCGCGCAGGGCCAGAACCTCATTCAGGGCTATACCGGCTATGTCTCCATCGTGCAGGCCGGGTTCATCGGCATCGGCGCCTATTCCACCGCGCTGATGGGCCTTCATTACGACCTGCCGGTCTGGTTGACGATCCTTCTGGCCCCCGTCGTCACCGCCGTCTTTGCATTGGGCATCGGCTATCCCAGCCTGCGGGTCAAGGGGCATTACTTCGCCATCGTTACGCTCGCCTTCAACCTCGTGATCTTCATCGTGCTGATGAACTGGCACACCCTGACACAAGGAGAGGCCGGCATCACCGGCATCCCCAAGCCGGGCAGCCCCGACGGCTGGTTCAACTGGCGCGACCGCGAGACCTATTACTATTTCGTTCTGATCGTCGCCGCGCTGATGACAGGGCTCGCCGCGCTGATCACGCGCTCGCGCATCGGTCAGGTCCTCATCGCCATCCGACAGAACGAGGATCTCGTCGGCGCTATCGGCATATCGGCATGGAAATACAAGCTCTTTGCCTTTGTCACCTCAGCGATGTTTGCCGGCCTCGCAGGCGCGATCTATGCCCATTACCAAAGCTTCATCAACCCCGAGATATTTGGCGTGGCGCAGTCGCTCGACGCCATCCTCGCGGTGATCATAGGCGGGTCGGGCACCATCGCAGGGCCGGTGATCGGCGCGTTCTTCGTCGTGTTCCTGCCCGAATACCTGCGCTTTGCCGACAGTTTCCGGCTGATTATCTACGGTCTCGTGCTGGTGCTGGCAACGATCTTCATGCCGCGCGGCATCGTCGGCGTCGCGACAAGTTTCTCGGACTGGTTCATGAGGCGGCGCAGGTGACCGGGCAGGAGGGAGAGGCGGCGTTTCTAGGCCGGGTGGCGCAGTTCGCGGCAGGACCCGTGCGCGCGGGGGCGCCTTGCTGGTCGATGGGGGCCGCACCCGATCCGGCGATCTTCGCCGAGGCGGCGAAAACAGGCATCTTGTCCGTGTCGATCCCGCGCGCCCTGGGCGGTGCCGGGTTCGGCTTTGGCACTCTTGTGCGGGCCTGCGAGATCCTGGCCGCCGAGGATTTCGGCCTCGCCATGTCGCTGGTCAACACGCACAATGTTGCGCTGCGCCTCTGCCGCTCTGCCGCGCCCAACCTGATCGCGCAGCACCTGCCCGGCCTCCTGTCGGGCGGGACCGCCGCCTGCACCGCCCTGACCGAGCCGGGGGCGGGATCGGACTTTGCCGCGATCACCGCACAGGCCATGCTGGACGGCGACGGCTGGCGGCTCTCGGGCGAAAAGACCTGGATCATCAACGCCCGTCGTGCCGGGCTCTCGGTGGTCTTTGCCCATTGTGGCAAAGCTGTGGGCGCGGGCAGTATCGGTGGCTTTGTCGCGGACCTCACACAGCCCGGCGTTCTGTGCGATCCCATCGACGCGGCCTTTTCGCAATCCTCGATGGGCACTGGTCGCCTTGTCTTTGACAATCTTGCCCTCCCGCCCGAGGCGTTGATCCTGCCCCCCGGCGGGGCCTTCAAATCCATCATGGTCGAGTTGAACGCCGCCCGCACCTATGTCGCCGCGATGTGCAACGCGATGACGCGCGTGGCGTTGGCCGAGGCGGCACAATATGGCAGCGAGCGGCACAGCTTTGGCAAGCCGCTGTTCGCGCATCAGGCGTGGCGTATGGCGCTTGTACAGGCCGAGACCGATCTTGCCGGGGCCGCGGCCCTGACCGCGCAGGCCGTGGCAGAGATCGAGGCGGGCCGTGACGCACAACTCTCGGCGGCCCGCGCCAAGATCGCGGCCACCGATTGTGCGCAGCGCCACCTGCCCGCGCTCTTGCACGCGATGGGGGCTGAGGGGTTGCGCCCCGAGCGGTGCTTCGCCCGCCATCTGGCAGCCGCACAGGTGGCAAGTCTGACCGATGGCACCACCACCATGCTGCGAGAACGCGTCGCGCGGCTGACCCTACCCCGCACAGACACGAGGGAGTAAGCAATGCGCGTTTTCCAGATCGAGGGTGAATGGGGGATCCAGAACCTGCGCCCCGCCGAGCGCCCCGAACCCGAGATCGGGCCGGGACAGGTCGTGATCGAGATGAGTATGGCCTCCCTCAACGCGCGTGACCTGATCGTGCCCGAGCGCGGCTATGGCCGTGCGACCGGAACATTGCCGCTCATCCCTGTCTCGGACGGGGTGGGCGAGGTGGTGGCGACGGGCGACGGCGTTACCCGCGTGAAGTTGGGTGACCGCGTCTGCCCCACCTATTTCCAGAACTGGACGGGCGGCGAGCCCTCGCAGGATCGCTTCGCTTCTTCGCTCGGTGGCCCGCGGGACGGGGTGATGGCCGAGCGCCTGTGCCTCTCGCAGGAGGGGGTGGTGCGCGTGCCCGACTATCTCACCGATGCCGAAGCCGCCACACTGCCCTGCGCTGCGCTCACTGCGTGGAGCGCGGTCGCCACCCATGGCCAGACTAAGCCGGGCGACCGGCTGCTCATTCAGGGAACGGGAGGTGTCGCGCTCTTTGCGCTCGCCTTCGCCAAGCTCCATGGCGCGCATGTCACGATGATCTCGTCGAGTGACGACAGGCTGTCCCGCGTCCGCGAGATGGGCGCGGACGAGACCATCAACTATTCGCAGACCGAGGATTGGGCGCGCGCCAGCCGTGCCATTACGGCGGAGCGCGGCGGCTATGACAACATCGTCGAGTTGGGCGGGGCACAGACCCTGCCGTTGTCGCTGCGCGCGGTGCGCCCTGGCGGAACGTTGTCGATGATCGGCGTCCTCTCGGGGCTCAATATCGAGGCGTCGCTCGGCCTCATCGTCGCGCGGCAGGTGCGGCTTCAGGGTGTCACCGTTGGCCATCGCGACGGGTTCGAGGCGATGCTCGCGGCGATGGCACAGCACCGCGTGCGCCCCGTGATCGGTGAGACCTTCGCGTTCAACGACCTGCACGCCGCGCTCGACCACCTGCGCGCGGGTGGCCATTTCGGCAAGACCGTCATCGGATTCTGACCGCCGTGACCGCGATCACCCACCCTTACCAGCCGCGCCACCACGCGCCCGACAAACCCGCCTTCGTGATCTGCGAGACCGGCGAGACAGTCACGTTCGGCGAATTGGAGACCCGCGCCAATCAGGGCGCGCATCTCCTGCGCGCCTGCGGCATCGGCACCGGCGATCATATCGCGATCCTGATGGAGAACCGCCGCGAGTTTCTCGAAATCTGCTTCGCCGCCGACCGCGCGGGCGTCTACTACACCACCATCAGCACCCACCTCACGGCCCCCGAGATCGCCTACATCCTCCGCGATTGCGGAGCGCGGATGCTGGTGACCTCTGATCTTCACACGGAGATCATCCCTTCCCTCGGCGCTCTGAATGGTTGCACCGTCCACGTGGTCGGTCCCGATACCGGCGGGTTTCCCTCCTGGCAACACGTGACTCGAAGCCTGCCCGCAACCCCCATCCCCGACGAGCGGCAGGGCCTCGACATGCTCTATTCGTCGGGCACAACCGGGCGGCCCAAGGGCATCAAGTGGCCCCTGCCCGACGATGCCCCCGGCGGGCGCACCATGCTGCTAGACCTGCTCACATCGCTGTTCGGCTACGATAGCGACACCCGCTATCTCAGCCCCGCACCGCTGTATCACGCAGCCCCCCTGCGGCATTCGATGGTCACCATCCGCATGGGCGGCACCGCCTATGTCATGCAGAGATTCGACGCTGCGTGCGCGCTCGACTTGATCGAGCATTACCGCATCACCCACAGCCAATGGGTGCCCACCATGTTCATCCGGCTCCTGAAACTCCCTGAGGCGGAGCGGCAGCGCCACGATCTCTCCTCCATGAAAATGGCCGTCCACGCCGCCGCGCCCTGCCCGGTGGATGTCAAGCTCAGGATGCTCGACTGGTGGGGTGAGATTATCCACGAGTACTATGCCGGCACTGAGAACAACGGCTTCACCGCCATCACGCCGGGGGAATGGCGCGCGCATCCCGGCTCGGTCGGGCGCGCTCGTCTGGGCGCGCTGCATATCTGCGACGAGACCGGCGCGGAATTGCCCGTGGGCGCCGAGGGCGAGGTCTACTTCGAGAACGGCCCCCAATTCGCCTATCACAATGATCCCGCGAAAACCGCCGCCTCCACCAACGCTCGTGGCTGGACCACGCTGGGCGATATCGGACGGCTTGACGAAGGCGGCTACCTCTACCTGACTGACCGAAAATCCTTTGTCATCATCTCCGGCGGGGTCAACATCTACCCGCAGGAAACCGAGGACGTGCTGCTCGGGCACCCTCTGGTTCTGGATGCGGCCGTGCTCGGCGTGCCGCACGAGGAATTCGGCGAAGAGGTCAAGGCGGTGGTGCAGCTCATACCGGGGCAGGTAGGCTCCGAGCTGCTGGCACAAGAGCTGATCGCCCATTGCCGGGCCCGTCTCTCGCCGATCAAATGCCCGCGCAGCATCGACTTTCACGATCAACTGCCGCGCTCGGCCACCGGTAAGCTCTACAAGCGCAAGCTGCGTGATACTTATCGACAATTGTTCAATGCCGGGAAGGGTTGAAAACTATCTTCAAGATGCTCTGCAACCCAAACTTTGCAAAGCCTCGTTCATGCGCGTGGCTGTATTTGGTGCCTAGCCCAGCGAATGACCGCTCACCGCCCTCTCAGGCCGAGCCGCTCGGTCGGGAACTTGGTGGTTCGAGTGTCGAGTTTGGGCTGCGACCTGCCGACCACGCATGCAGCATCTCGCCAAACATCAATGGCCGGCCTGGGGCTCTTTGCCGCCGTCGGCCGTAGGTCCAATGATCGAATAGCACATGCCCACCACCCGCGAGACCATCCTCGCAGCACTTTACACACGGCTGCAACCGCTTGCCGCTACCGTTCTGCGCGACGAGGTTCATCGCCCGCGCCGAGTGGTCCTTCGGTGGGGGCGAGCGCTATTGCGCCGCCTGCCCGCCCTTTGAGGGCCGCGAGCAAAGCTGTCCGGACTGCCCCACAAGACTGAACCGACCCGTCACCTTTGAAGGCTGGCAGATCTGGGATCTGGTCGGCCGTCTGGGTGGCCAGATCCGCGCGACCCCCGGCGCCGTGCTGGGCTGGGACATGGGCGCGGCTCTGGCGCTCGCGAGCGGCTTAGGCATTGACGCCCTCATCGCCGCTGAACTGCTGCCCGGGATCGAGGCGGTGATGGTGCGCAAACTGAACGAAGAGATGGAAGGGGAGAGAGAACACGCCGTCAGGTCTTGATCTTTTCAATCACAGTGACCCCCGGCAGCCCCGCAAAATGCTGGTCGCAGGTCAGGAGGCGCGCGCCCCGCGCCTGGCGGCGGCCGTTTCGACGAGTTGACCCTGTTCGCGTTCGAACGCCAGCTTGGCACGCTGTACCTTCACGATTTCATGCAGGCGTTTGGCCTCGGCCAGCGTGGTGCTGACACGGGCCGGGGCCGCAGGGGCACCACCCTTGTTGCGGCGCGATGGATCAAGATTGTCCTCGATCCAGGCCAGCCCCACGACGACGTCGATCTTTCCATCGGATTGCACGGGCAGGCCGGACCCTTACGGCGATTGATTTTCCGCCATTTTTTCAACGCGACTCGTCAAACGTTGATGTGGCGTTGATGTAAACCGCAAAAATGCCTGTGGTAATAATATACCTCAAGCTATACATTTGATATTATTGTTAGATTTGCTTGCGGGAGTAGGATTTGAACCTACGACCTTCAGGTTATGAGCCCATGGACATGGATTTCCACTAATCGTTTCAATTCAGTAGCTTATCCGATAAGTCTTTGAAATCGAAAACGCTTAGGTTCGTCGCTCGTTGGCATGGACCGGATTTCGAAGGATTACAGCGGTTTGGAACGGCGCAAAACTGCGTACATGGGTTGAGGTGGCGTTGAGGTGAAACCAACAAGGGCGATCGGCACCTAATCAAATACAGTCATGGCTAGCGCTCCTCGGGAGTTTAGCTTGGATTCAGAGAACTTGACTGAGAAATTCTTTGGTGCGCGGGTCCTGCGCATTCTTGAAGAAGGTTGCCGGCGGGCCGTGTTCGACAATCACGCCACGATCCGTGAAATAAATATGGTCAGCCACCTCACGGGCGAAGGCCATCTCGTGGGTTACGAGGATACAGGTCATGCCCTCTTCTGCGAGATCCTTGATGGTTTGCAAGACCTCGCCCACCGTCTCGGGATCAAGCGCTGCGGTGACTTCGTCGAACAAGATCACGTCGGGCTGCATTGCCAGCGACCGCGCGATAGCCACGCGCTGCTGCTGCCCCCCAGACAACTCACCCGGATAGGCGTCTTCCTTGCCTTCGAGGCGCACCTTTTTCATCAACGCCCGCGCGGCAGCCTCGGCCTTGGCCTTGTCGTGTTTGAGGACGCGGACCGGAGCCATCATGACGTTCTGCAACGCTGTCTTGTGGGGAAAAAGGTTGTATTGCTGAAAGACCATTCCGACCTTCTTGCGCAGTTCCAGCTTGTTCAGATTGGGATCGTTCACTTCCTGACCTTCAACCAGAATCGAACCCTTTTGAATATCGTTCAACGCATTGATGCAGCGGATCAACGTGGATTTTCCGGAGCCTGACGGGCCAATTATGCAGATCACATCGCCCTTCATCACATCCAGCGACACGCCGTTCAAAACCTTGAGCGTGCCAAAGGACTTGTGCACATCCCGAAGGGAAACCATGGGGTCAGCAGGGGTCCAGCTCATTTCAATTCCCTAGTCTATCACGGCGAATTTGCGCTCCAGACGCACCGTGAACCGTGCGATCGGATAGCAATAGGCGAAGAACAGCAGCAGGACAAATCCGTAGAATGGCGCCAACAATTCCGGGCGGCCGCCTTCGGCTGCCAAAGCCTGACCTGTAAGGGTCATGACCTCTGACACCCCTACGATCGAGGCCAGAACTGTGGCCATCGTGAGAATGGAATACAGGTTCATCCAAGGAGGCAGCATGCGCTTGACGCATTGCGGCAGAATGATCAGCCAAAGCGTTTGACGACGCGTGTAGGCAAGGCTCTCCGCCGCCTCCCACTGGCCACTAGGCAGCGATTTCACCGCGCCGCGCACGATCTCAGACACGTTGGCCATCACCGGCAACGACAAGCCCAGAATCGCCTTAAACCAATCGGGAAAGGGAATTTTGAGAACGAAGAGATTTAACTCAAACGGGAGCAGGAACATTGCGAAAAACAACAACACGAGCCAAGGGGCATTCCGGAAGAATTGCGTCACAAACCACGCGAACCCGCGGGTCACTCTGGACAGCGATATCTGACCAAGTCCAAGCAAGGCACCAAGGGCCGTTCCGAGCGCCATGGCACTGACCGAGATGACGAGATTGAAGATAAAGCCTTTGAGCAGAAGCGGGGCCCAGTCAAACAGAATGGCGAAGGGCGTCAGGATCGGAATACCCGTCTGCGCAAAGGCAAATGAAGGCCCGACAAACGCAAGCAGCGCGATCAGTAGAATTTGCCAGGGTTTGAGCCCAATGAACGGCGTAGGTTCACGCGGCGTGATTGGCATCATCACGGGTAGGTCAGTTTTATACCTCATCCGCCAAACCCCGGGATTCTCATTGCGCGTTCCCAACGATGCATGCCACTCACGAGCACGCCCACGAGGACGAAGTAGGCCAGCAACAGGAAAATCATCATTTCGGTGACATTCACATTGTCGGACCATATTTGGTTGGCTTCGTACAGCATTTCAGGCACGGCAATTGCGTAGGCGAGCGTGGTTGTCTTCAAAAGATTGACCAGGTTGTTGTTGAGAGCAGGAAGAACTACCCGAAATGCCAGAGGCAAGGTGATGTCCCGGTAAATCTGAAGCTTCGAAAATCCAAGCGCCTCGGCCGCCTCTACCGTGGATTTAGGCACAGCCTCGATCCCGGACCGGAATATTTCGACATTGAAGGCACCAGCAAAAAACGATAGCGAGATCGTCGCCCAGGCAAAACTGCCCAAAATCGGCGACTGGCCGCCCCAATCATTCTGCACGGTCGGCAGCATGGTTCCTATGGCAAAATAGAAGAAATACAGTTGCACCAACGGCGGGGTGTTGCGGAACAACTGGATATAGCCATTCACGATACGGCGTGTCCACGTAAAGGCCGAACCCTGCAACCACGCGCCGATCACGCCGATGACGACCGAAAAAAACAAACAGACCAGAGAAAGCCGGATCGTCGTGAAAAAACCGCCTATCATGCGGTTTCGATCGTATTCATCATAAAGGATTGGCAGATTGATGCCCGTTTCGTCGTAAAGGGCGCGAAACCACTCAAAGATGAAGTCCATTTCGGAAGAGCTCCAGCAAACAGGCACCAGGCGAAGCAAGATGCGCCGCCTGGCGTGATGTCACTTGTATTTTTCGTGCATCGCCTCCGCAAATGGTGTACTCGCGACTCCCCATTTCGTTTCGAGATCAAGAATGCGACCGGACTTGTGCCAACCCGTGATCATCTCGCTCATCAGGGCGGCAAAATTGTCCTCGCCCAAAGCCACGGCCAGGCCCCACGGTGCGTCATCGATCGTTTTGAGGGGCATTTCGTAATCTGCCCACTCCGGTTCATTCGTCTTGGCGACGATGGCGCTGTCATCATAAACAAATGCCGCGCAATTGCCTGACTTGAGGGCGGAATACGCCTCGGCAGTGCCGGTGAACGCAACAATTTCCGCACCAAAGTTCTGCGAAGTGGACTTGTTGTAGAACGCCCCCTGAATGCCACAAACCGGCTTGCCGCGGAGATCCTCCCACTCCGTGAAGCCGAGGCTTTTTAATGCCAGGATGTTCGTACCTGAAGAGTAATAATTGGGGTCCACGATTTGCACAACTTTGCGCCGATCTTCGGTGTCGGTCATGGTCGCGATCATGAGGTCGATCTTGCCCTGTTCCAGAAACTGCATTCGGTTCGAACTTACAACCGGTACATATTCGATCTCGACGCCAAGCTCGTCTGCCACGTCCTTCGCAAGGTCAGGTTCGATCCCGATGATGGCACCCGACGAGTCGAGAAAGCCATAGGGCTTGTAGTCTGCTTTGACACCGACGATAAGTTTGCCGCGCTCCTTGATGGTGTCGAGCACGTCGGCGGCTGCCCCCGTGAGGCCAAGCGCTGAAAGCAAAAACGCTGATGCGAGGGTATTCATTGTTTTTTTAAGCATTTTCAGTCTCCCAGAAGTTTCCAATCGACGATCGGTGGTAGGTTCATCAGTTCAAATTAACTAGCGCATTACAACCCAAAATTTCCATCTCGTCGGATATCTAGTACTGAACTGACCTGCCCCCCAAAAACCGGGCCATTCAAAAGGAGAGTTTGTTCTTGTAACGTTCGTCAGAACAAGGAGAACAGACGATGCGCAAATCACGTTTAACCGAAGAACAGATCTTGGGGATTTT
>Ga0100391_1001036_pt1 | contig 31750 bp, 22 predicted proteins | sample CryGeymeta201515_FD_81541 | JGI IMG/M metagenome (GOLD analysis project Ga0100391, IMG submission 81541) | Groundwater microbial communities from Crystal Geyser aquifers in Utah, USA - Crystal Geyser metaG 2015-15 | ecosystem: Environmental > Aquatic > Deep subsurface > Groundwater | place: USA... | reverse complement strand
TCGGGGGGCTGTGGGTTGTCTGTGGGGGGGGTGGGGGGTCGGGGGGTCCCCGGTTTGTGCCCCCCCTTTATTTTTTGTTCGTTTTTTTTTTTTTTTTTTTTTTTTTTTTTTTTTGTGAGGTAATGAGACCACTGCCTGGATCAACGGTAAAATCCGTGTACACAATGTAGGGTTTGATGGTCAGACCGGGGCCGATGCTCACTTTTCCCGACAATCGCCAGGTACAGGTAATGGTATTGGGCACAGTGTCATTGACGACAGTTGAAATAATTTCGGCACGGGATGTTTCTTGATCGAAAATCTTGTAGACACCTCGAGCATAGTCTTTTTGCGTTTTTTTTTGTTTTTTGTTTTTGCCCCATGGTGTTTTAACAGCCAGGTACCGACATTTAAAAAAAATCTTCCGTGTGAGGAGCCATTCCTTCTTCGCACACAAAACACACTACTGATTGACGATTGTTTTGTACTTTGTACAGTACTCCTGGTCAACCGACATAAAACTGTCTTTGCTGCTTACCTTCAATGCCATCAACAGCAACGTCGGGATCAGAAAATCGAAAATCGTTGGAAAAATAAATAGGATTCACACTGCCAGTCACAAACCATTCTTTTTCGTACAGTTCGGCATCCAAGGTTTGTGCCAACGCTTCCAACGACATTCCCTTTTTAGAGACCTTGGGAGCATTCCAATCAATGACACTACCAGCAAATGGATCATCTTCTACCTTGGAAGAAGATTTGGGAAGAAAATTTGACAAGGCTTCTGCAATTTTGTTTGTATACGCTTCTTTTTTTGGTTCCACGAACAGACGAGTGCTGGTGTAAGAAGGGTAATGTCGTCGGATGATGTTGATGATCGTCCCACCACTGGAAGAAAATGCCATCGCCGATGACAATATCATTGCCACGGATATCAGCAGGATGTTCCTCATTGTCTGGTTGCTCTCGTTATGGATTACTCTTACTTATTTTGTTGACTATACTGTACAACATTCAAGTTTATCAAAAGGTAGAGCTGTAAAACGAAAATGTAAAAACAGAGCTTGATTGTGCGCGTAGACACCAATTCGAATTTGAGGGGAAAACGTGTGAATATAGACGCACACTCTTTCGTGCACGACTGACATCAACACTTTCATCAAAAATTTAATATTCATCAATGCGGTCATATTGTCGGCCGTGTCAATGTGCCAAGAAACTGCTGCCGATGGTCAAAAAATATTATTCAATAAACATAAGCTACAAGCTTTAATTTCCACCACAACCCATTGAAATTATTGACCAATACTACAACGAACGTACAAGTTTTAAGACCCATGACACTCAGCAAAAAGAATGAAGTGCCGCCTGTAATTCCTTCTGGATTTGCCAAACGAAGATCTGACATTCTCTTTTACATTGTCGGTCTCACGATCGTTTACGCCGCCATCTTTTTTCAATTTCTGACGGCAGAATCCATTCCGGGCTTTCCAAAACCAGCCAAAGAATACTGTTCGGAAGACGATGCTACTGTTGGTCCTTGTTCTCGATCTGATTTGTTTGGATTTCAAATTTCTTCGGGCTTGGCCATTTGGTGTTCTGGTCTGTTAGGCTTTTATGTCTGGCACATCAGCAAACGAGTCCACACCGCCTTGCCATTTACTCCCGAAGGACGACTTTACGGATATTTACCAGAAAGTGAAACGATTGCAGCAGTCAATTTTTCTTTTCAATGTTGGGACTTTTTCATTTCGCTCCTGATACCGGAACATCGTGGACCACTCATGCTCGTTCATCACGTTTCGGCAGCCATTTTATGCTATCTATCCCTGGAGTACCAGGTTTGTAACAGCTGTGTTATTGTGCACAATCTCTGGTGTGAATGGCTGGTATGGTTTGTTGGGCACTCTATGGAATCTCACCATTGTTTGTTTTTCCTTCATGTTTTGTGAACGAACAGGTACTGCATTATTATGGAGGTGAGTCATGGACGTGGAACTTGTTTTTGCATTCATTCATTTATTTAACGAATCTTACTCACATAAAAAACGAAAAATTTCATATTCATTTCAACAACAATTATTAATACTACCCTGCGTGAGCACAGTTTACTTTCTGGGTTGCACAGAAGTCAGTTCCATGTTTTTGGTCATTATCGATCTCGCTAAATTTTTCCCTCCCGAACCAAATACTCGTTTTGATACCGTCGTCGCCGTCAGTGGTCCCCCTTTTGCGGTAACGTTTGCCTTTTACCGTGTAGGTATGTGGTGGAAAGTGAGCTACATGCTGTTTCGAGACTGTCATGCCGTCCTTTCGACCGGAAGATCCAATCAACTGCGGCCGGGAAAGGACTATGTTTTGTACGTATTTTTGGTATTGAACATTCCCCTGGGATGTTTGCAATTGTATTGGTTTTCCATAATACTGGAAGAAGCCATGAAGCTTTTATCGGGATAAGAAGAAGAAAATGCTACTAAATGGAAGCGCGAGGTTTTGACGAGTCTCATAGTTTCTTATAAATAATTTCTAATTTTGGAAAATGCCGATGGATACGTGGCAGCCCTGAAGGAGCGGCCTCTTATTGTATTGCTCTACTCTACTAGCTAGTAGTGTATATGTCGATTGTCGACTTTACTTTCTTTATGCTGTATCTTTTCATGCTACGGTCGCACCTCTAATGACCCATGTCAACCGCGTTCCGCACCTCTGATGTCGATCCCCCCAGAAAATATTGCTGCACCTCTATTGTCACAGTTTGAACTTCCTCCTTTTCGTCTAACGCGTGCGTACTACACCTACAGCGGGCAACCAATTTACCCTCTCCTTTCCCTTTTTTTTCATTGGAGATGGTTCCATTCATTATTATTCATTATTATTAGGTAGTACGAGTACTTATTTATTTTTACTACAAGTGCCAATGGGCGGGAGGAGAGGTGTTCCTTAAAACCACAAGAAATCTCTGCTCGCTTCTGGACGCACGTTTGAATCACTCTTTTATCAAGAGTCGCGCGTTGTTTGCCTTCGTGATGTCAGAGGGAAAAGCGAATTCTTGCTTGCAAAGAACGCTTGGCTACTGAGAGAAGCATTACAGCAAGACACACTAGCTAGCTAGTAGTCTACTCTGCAGCAAAACACAAAAACTGGCAAAACCTACTTCAGCACCTATCAGATTATTATTATTGTTTGGGATCGATTCGAGAAAGAGAAAGATAGGAGTGTTTTGGCCTGCTGGTACCAAATTATCATTATCATTATTTTATTTAACATAATACTATTATTAGTATCTCTGCAAGATAACAAGCATGTCGGCTGCTGTGATTGAACAGCAATCCTGGTCATTATCAGTGAAAGCTATTGGAAGTACGTTGAAGGAATGCAAGAATGGTTCAACCGCATCATCGTCATCATCATCATCATCAGATGCCTCTGCTGCTTCTACATCGAAAAGTAGCAGTCGTGACAATGACAGCGGTTTTACAGGTGAAGCCAATTTTCAAGTCCAAGTATCACCAGAGGATACATTGGAATGTCTTTACAGTCAGATTGAACAAGCTACTGGATTAAAAGCCGCCCAACAGCGTTTGATTTATCGAGGACGGATATTACCCAGAAATGATGATCATTATTGCGATACGAAGGGTGAAGCGTGTCCAGCCGATGACAATGACGACGAAAAGGAAGACAATGATGAAAAACCATCAGCTACACCCAAGACGAACGAAGCTACCACTGCTGCTACCGCCGCTGCTACTGCGAGTTCCACCGAGAAGAAAGTAACAGATGCCAAAAAGATCAAAGACATTGTGGGATTGGGGGATGGACATACGATTCACCTGGTCAAGCGGCAAGAAAGTGTGGCTGATCCTGCCACTGCAACCAGCAGTACCACCAATGCCTTTGAATCTGCAACTACTACGACCGCAGCAGACAGCGATGAGTCATTGTCGGGCATTGGCACTGCCTCTCTCTTGGCGGCTTTGATGGGATTGAGCGGAGCGGACGAAGACAATGACGGTACCACCACCACCACAACTGCCAGTCGCCAACGCTGGCGGTCCACTCGAAGATCTCGTCGTCCCCATTATCGCTTGACGGCGGAAGACTTGACGGTGCCGGATCCGGGAACCCTCGAACCCGTCCGCCAATCGCTCATGACCATTCATACGTTACTCCCGCACGCACAACATCCAGCCACGACATCGCCCTTGGAAGCCAATCGACGCTGGTATCGAGGACAGTGGTTGGATGTTCGGGATACGGTAAATCAGTGGCTAGAGGCAACGGTAGTGGTAGTTATGAACCCGGAGGATATTTTGCCACCTGGCAGTGACCAGTGGCAAGCAGCAGCAGCAGCAGCAGCAGTACAAGAAGAAGACGAAGCAGCAAACAGTGCCGGTGCCAGCATTTTGGAACCCGTCACGGATCCCGCCGTTCACGCGATCGATTATGAAGGACGTCGTCGGTTGTTGTTGGAACCCTGCGAGGAAGGTGATGCGGGAGATTTGGGCGGTGGCTTTCGGCCTCGTCGGTCGAATCGAAACGTTCAACTGCTGCTCATTCACTACAATGGATGGCCTCATAGGTGGGACGAATGGATTCGATCAGATTCGGAGCGAATTCGTCCCTTTCGAACCCGAACTCGGCATCCATCGATGGTACGTACTTTTTTTTTGGCTGATGTGTTTATTGTCTATTGTGAGGGCGGTGTTCCCTTTTTCAGCATACTCATCACTTTCACCTCGTTATATCTCTGTGCCATTACAATTCAGGCCACCTACTCGTCTCCCACGACACAGTCAGCTTTTAATGATTCCCCGCCCACATTCATTGCCCACGAGGACCACGGTATGGAGCGACCGGCTATTTTACCAGAGTTGTCTCGGGTTGTCACCGCAATTGATGAATTGTTAAGGGAAGTGGCAGCCGACGAAGCCGCACAAGTGATCACGGAACAGCAGCAAATAGATTTACCGTGGGCTGTCAGAATACCAGATAGCAGTGACGAAGAAGAAGACGCAGAAAGGGATTCCGATGATGACGATGTTTATAAGGAAGACGACGATGACGAGGCATTGCCTCCACTGGTGGCAGACGAACCCAGCGAAGATGCAGCACAGGTAAATGACACTTCGTCTCCCTCAACCAGACACGGGAATCGTAAAGATTCACAGTTGCGCCGGCGACAGTTACAGCTGTTGGCACCTTTGTTGGATCGTCTCGGGCGAACGTTGGTTGACGTAGCTCCGCATGTAGCCGCTTTGGCCAATGATAATACCGAAGAAAACAACGAAGGAAGCGTATCCTCGGCGGAAGCTGTAGGGACTTCCGAACCAGTAGAAGATCATCACAGTACACTGGGAGGTTTGTTGTCGTTGCTTAGCCGCGATCGGCGACGCCAGAGAAACAGCAGCAGGGACCACGGCAATGGCGAAACCGAGGAGGCAGAAGTCTCCAACAACGAGAACAACAACTTGACGTGGCCAGTCGACCCTGATTATGTGGATTTTGCTACAGGTGCTGTAAATACGACTCGTGGAGAAGTGCGCAGTGGACCGCGAAGCAGAAGCTCTAACGATGATATTGCTGGATTGCTAGGAGCGTATCTGGCGGCGGCTTCCTTGGGATTGAATACCGGTGGTGGTGGTGGTGGTGGCGGCGGTTCTGGAGATAACGATGATGCATCCAATATACTTGGACTTGGGCGTGTTTTGCGCGGCAATGGTGGAGGAAATGGAGGTCCTGGTATTGATATTCACATCCACGCCGTTTTGACAGCTCCCGGAATGCCGCCCACGCCCGTTGGTGGTGGAGCTGGCCTGGGAGGTGGTTTAGGTATAGCAGCTCTGGGAGTAGGAGGCGGTGCTACTCCTGCAACCACTCGCACTCCATCGACCCCTCCGAGCAGAAGAGGGCTCTCTTCGTTGCGACATCGAGCACCTTCTCCCGTAGTCGGAGAAGACGACGGCCTCTTTTCTGATTTGTATTCGGAAAGCCCTGATCCTGTCGACCCAAACGGCAGTCCTGAACTCAGCAGTCAAGCTCGTCGAGAGGAGCGAACCAATACGCTTGACGATGATTTTTTGGCTCGTTTGACGCATCCATCGTCCGGTTCCCCCAGTACACCCAGACGACACGCAAGTAGTACACCCCCGAGGAACAGCAGGCAGAACGGACAGACCCCCGATTCAGCCTCGTCTAGGAGAAACAGTACAAGTCGGAGTAGTTCTCGTCGCGGAAGCATGTTTGGAAGGCTGTTTCGACGAAGTCGCCGCTCGAGCAATCGCGATTTTTAGCAGCCTGAGTGGATTGGAGTATCGCTAATCGTTCAAAGAAGAAAGGAGGCTGATTTATTTACGAATAGTTAAAATGAATTGAACTTGATTCGACAAGAAAATGTTTTTTGCATGTTTGATTAACATTTTATGTCTAGTGTGATTATATGCTATGTACGTCTGCGTGCAATTCGACAGCTGCGTCGTAGTTCAGAAAAATCGATTTCATGCTGTTGCTTGTATTGGGACATTTGTTTATAGTAGTATCAGCAGCTTTTCCAGGGCAACACGTCTTTTAAGAAAAAGTCGGCAGCCAACTCAAAATCTTCAATTGGCGATCATTAAAGGCTTCCTCGACGGCTTCTTGCGGTATCAGATTTTTTAGGACTTGCTTCATGAAGGTCGCGTTGAAACCAGCTAAACTACCGTATACGGCATCTTTCCAGTACCGGTGCAGGAATTGTGGTCTCGTGTCGGGGTTCATGCCACGGCGAATGAACATGTAGCTGAAACCCCAACAAAAGGCTCCGACTAGCGACTCGTAAAAGACTGTCCATAACTTCTGTGGCGAATCAAACCCAAGCAAGAAAATTTGCTTGGTCAAAGCCGATCGACTCATCCAGAGAATAAACGTCGCAAAGAGTCCTGCAAATTCTCCATTCGAGACACATTTGAAGAGTGCCTCTTGATCTGCAGAACAATTGGCAACATTCTCGAGCTGGCTTTCCATCCACGAGAGCCATTTGGGAGCTCGAGCTTGCACTTCTGCCATGGCCGTCATGGAAAGCAAGAAAATCGCGAAATAGTTTGCGAAACTAAAAGCTACGGTTCTTTTCGTCACATTTGGATGCATTCGTTGTTGTAATTCTTCCTTCTGTTTGTCCATGAGCAACAACTCTGTAATTTGTCGAAGTTTAGCATCTACGGAACTTTCAGGCTGTAACGTATTGGTATCGCTTTCCCCATCGCTGTGATCAGATTCGCCCACGCTACGAGTCTCTTTGGATTCGTCATTAATGACTTCACCGTTCTTGCCCTCGCCGCTGTTCGTTCTTGATCCGAGGAGGTCGGATGTTGGTTTTATAGGAGATAAGCGGCTAGGGTTTGTTCTGCCTTTGCTTTTGTGCTTTTCGCCCCCGGATTGGACTTCGTCCAATTGTTTGCGGAGGGCTGTTAATTGATGAGCCTCCAGCGTGCGGAGGTTCCCGTGAGGACTGGGCGCAGCTGATGGAGATTCGGGCGGACCATAAAAATTTATCTGTGGCGGTGGTGTTGGGGGTCTAGCTGCATCTAGTCTGTATCTCAGAACAAATTCTTCACCATTCGGAATGTAAGGACAAAGCACGATTTCTAAAGTAGCAAAACAAGAACAGAGTTAGAATTAATCACTGCCTGATGAAAGTGAGCATTCTCTCTCGCTGCAAACACAACGAATACACATACCCTCGGGTGGTTCGACCCTGGTGTCCAAAATGCGAATGTCGTTCAAAGTTTGAGAGTTGTTCAACTTAAGCTTTCGCGTAACACTCTTCATGACATGTTCTTGAAGCTCAATGGACGACGTTCCTTCGTACCAGGAAACAGTGACGATTCCTCGGTCTACCTCATTGATTTGAGCTTCGGGAATAGTTCGTTCTCGTCCTGCCAATGACGTTGGTCGTGCAAAGAAGAAGCTTTTGCGTCGCCCGTGTGAAGGTCTTGCCAATATTTCTTCTTGTAATTTTAAACGGATTGTACGCTTTCCGTTATTGTTCTGTGTAGGCGATGGCATAGGCACCATTCCTGGTAACATTCCATTTGCTTGATAACCGAACGTCATTTGCGGTTGGTGTGACGTGCTTTGGAAGGAAGATTGGTGTTGCAGCATAGTTGGCGGTTGTGGCATGAACGAATGAGGAGCCTGTCCAGGAGCTTGCGTTGGCATCATTACATAAGCCACGCCAGCCGGTGCTCGCATATCATGCGGAGAAGGAGGGTAGGATAGTTGATGTGTTGGAAGGGGCCGACACGAATAATCATCCAACGTCAGATTTCCCATGTCACTCTCTGCTGATGGGTGCACAGACACAGAAGCAACCGAACTCTCGACCCTGCGATGCTGTGCATCTGGTTCTTGTGGCAAACGTGACGAATCTTCTAGTTGCTGTATCCCTTCAAACTCAGCTCGAGCCATCAGTCCAAATCCTTCCCTTTCCATGTTAGCTAGCACTTGTTCTTTCGTTAGCAGTAGCGTTGATGACAGATTCTCCTCTGCCGCTTGTTTCGTGTTGGCAGCAGTTGCAGTTGCATCGTTAGTCTGTTCAACCTCAGCCTTGGCGTTATCATCCAATGGAGCAGACTTCACGTCACGAGGAAAGCTCTTTTGGTTGCTAACTCTTGGAGTAACAGCTGGTACATTCTCCTCCTTAACTTCTGTTTTCGCAGATTCGGGAATAACTTGAAGGATAATTTGAGGAGGATCTTTGGAAGCGTCTTCGGTACTGTGAACTTTCTCACTTCTATCCAACGAACAATGTCCACTGGCATCTACAGGTTTTTTGGCAAGAGAGTCGGCGGCAACTCCACCACCTCCAAGTACAGAATAATCATTGTTCGCATCCATCGCCTCTGGCTCCAACGACGATTCGTCCATTGCGTCCTCCGACATTGGAGATTCCTTCTTTTCTTCCTCGGCTTCTATTCTTTTTTCCAATCCAGAATTGGCGGGAATGGCTGCAGAATCTTTTCTTGGCGTATCTCTTTCTTCAGCTGGAACTGCTGCTGTTGCTGTTGAAATATTGTTATTGTTGGTACCGTTGTGCTCCTGATCATCGTGATCTTCGTCGTCGTTAGGCTCCTTCTCACAACAACCGTCGTCACTTCTTTCCAAAAATGGTGACACCATTTTTTGATCTCGTTCACGTTCCATCAAATCAGCTGTTGCAACTGCTGCTAGAGCCTCTAGCTTGCTGGTAGAGGAACGTTGTAAGTTGCTAGAAGATTCTAGCTTGTTGTCGTCGTTGTTGCCATCGGTGTGGTTTTCCATTCTTGTTCCGTTCAATTTCTTCTGTACTCCGAGTAGAGAATTATTCTCTTCAACAACATTGGCGAGACTTTCATCTTGCTTCTTGTCCTGCTTTGATACAGCTGCCTCCATAATAGAAATACTTTTGACTTTATCTTTGTCTATGTGATGAATAATAGTATGAAGGTAGTAAAAACAAAAAATAATAATGTCAATGTTAGCTTGCTTGAACTCTATCTTTCTGGCGACCCCGATAGCATGCAGGAAATGGCGCCCTTTATTAGTCTACTATTATTATTATTATTATCGTTGCGAATCTCAAGATTGATAATAAAAATCTAATGGCAGCAGCTGCCATGACGAACAAATTCCGAGCGTGCACAGTAAATAATAATAATAACACTACCGTTACTCCACTTGGCATGCAGCAGGGAAACAGGGAAAATACTTACTCTTCGCTCCAGCGTCTGTTGCTCGTTCGTCTTCTCTTGGTTTGGGACTCAACACCTCCACAAGCTCATTCAACAAGTAGTAGCTTTCTCCTACGACTAATACTTGGTCCAAAACAGTGCTGCTGTTGGTTTCATCATCATCGACAAGAGAATTATTTGTTCTGGTATTCTCATTGCTTGCTGTTGTGAGGCCAGGTGCATCTCTTGTGTGGTGGTGTACTAGCAGTCGTTCGAAAGAAATTTGGTGCTCTTCTTCAGCAGCAACAGTAGTAGAACAGGTGGATGGTGGTGGGGGGATACAAGCAGGTTGCCTATCCATCTTGGTGCTTCGTTTCTGAATAACTGGAACATTCAGTAGCTTCATCATGCTGTACAAGGTTTCGTTATAATTTTTTTTGTGCGTGTAGCTAACAAACACACTATCCAGTAGCTCAGCAAATTCGAAAACCGACACCTGTGTCCTAGTAATAATAGTATGGATTATTACTACTGTAGCAAGTTTCAACGATGATTTGTACAGTCTACAATAACAATACTTGAAAAAACGTGAATTCTTGTCGGTACTGCTAGTACTAGCTAGACTACTGATGATGGGATCGACTTTTAACGAATTTTGACATCTGTCGTATTCATTATGTTCTGTTTTGTTGAATTGACGGCTGGAACTTTCATTGTTAGCATCATATCACGATCTTTAATGAAAATTGCAGGATGATAAAACTAGCAGTCGTACGAGTCGATGAGAATTGTAGCAGTCCTCTAGTACGATAGTACGGTGCTCTACTAGTCCAACTAAATCATCACATGCGGCTTTTGCTACTGGCTAGAGGTAGGTCTTGGAACAGCATTCCACTCATCAAATGTACTTTGAGTAAAACATTAAACCTCTGGAGCAGCTCATAGCACAGTATAGTGCTTACAAGCACACAAAATAAAGACCAATTTCTAGCTAGCGCAAACATAAGAGAATATTGCTATATGAGTTATATTCATTTTTTCTCTGCGTCATCGATTGTGAATTGTGAAAAAGTATATAACTACAGGATGACGCAGGAACAACCCTGGCCAGTCTGTTGAGATCCAGCGTTGGCGCCATTATTGGACGATGGATCGCCGCCGGATCCTCCACCTGATTTCGATGGAGTTTCGCCACCTGGTCCTTTGTGACCATTGGGTCGTACAGATACGTTGATGGGGGTAGGGTGTGATTCAAAAGTAGGAATCTGACAATCTTCTAATGTACGAGTATCAGGCATTAGAAAACCTTTGCCCATGCAAATTAACCGTAGGTACTCTCCTCCGTCACACGCAGGCAAGTCTATCACACACAGAAACACATGGGGAGAGGCAAAGTTGTTAGACATAAATACAACGGCCACACATTAGAAGTATCCCCTGATATGTGTTATCTGCTTCGTACCTTCTGGCCATACGGATAACAGAGCTCCTTTTACTTCTCCGACGGTATCACTTGGATTGCAATCAACTGTTACTGTCAATCCATCTCTGTTGGCAAATATAAATCGCAGAGATATCTTGTTGGGGTCATATCTGTAGGGCGGTCTAGACTTTTTGCTGGATGCTACTATAGGTACAAGCTTGCCCACGGTGCCACTTCGTGAGGATTTGGAGGCCGGATCATCTGGATCCTCATCCGTGGCAGCAGTATTTTCATCGGCAGGCAATGCCTTTTTATCTTTTTCATCCATTTTTACAGGTTTCAATGGACCTGTCGCTTTGTCTTCCTCGTGGTTAGCTTCATCTCGCTTTGCGTTGGTTGTCGTCTCTGCTGCCGGGGGCTCCTGAGCTTTGGGAGGAGAAGCGGTATTGGTAACTTCTTGTGCTGGAGCGGGTGTTGTATCGGCGCTGTCACCATTTTCTAGAGCATCCGCTTCGTCTGTACTCTTTGCTCCTTCATCCCCCATCTTTTGCTGTTGTGGTGTTATTTTATGAAGTATGCTTGGCTCAAATCTTGAGCTGTACGCTCTTAGGCCTCAGCAATTTGAATCGGGATTACAGTCAAAGGTGTGCTTGGTACTTGGTACTGAACAAAACTTCAGTTTCGCCTTCGTCTCTATTATCTGTCCTATCTTCTTCTTAACTAAGCAAGTGTTACAAGACAGCTCAACGAGGATGCAAGCAACTGCTCGACGGACCACAGTTAAATGCGGTGTGGAGAATTTGTTAGCACTACGACAGTAGCTAGTAGGTAGTAGATAGAGCTTCTGTTGAGTACCAGGTACTACTCTACGTAGTATGTAAAGTTGTGAAAGCTGATGAAAGGGTGCTGGTTGGACGAAATTGGAAAAATTCAGCTTCTCGGCGCGCAAGCGTGCAATCAATACAGCGACTTATATACCATTAGGATCACTGGAAGCGCTAAGGAGTGAAATAGGAATTAAGCGGTTATTTCCTGCTTCTTCCAATTTGTACTGTAGTCCTAGTTTAGTCTTGGATAGTAATAATAACTCTACTACCTGGTACACTGTTCTGCTGCTACAGCCAGGCAGCAGCAAGCAGCAATAAATAAAAATTGAGTAACAGTAGAGAATTCTATTCAACCTGTCTTTCACGGGCGATACTGCATAAGGTTCGTTCTGCCTAAGAACCAGAGCCTGCTTCTCGCTCGGCTATGTACGTTGACGTAGAATAGCTGAATTGAGTTTGTACAATGCGAGATGAGTGGCTATGTACGTTGACGTAGAATAGCTGAATTGAGTTTGTACAATGCGAGATGAGTGTCTGCCAAAAGACCCTACTGTCAATCACTTTTTATTCATGACAAGAGCCATTTAGACCTCATCCTCTGCAACCTTTAGCGCATCAATTTTCTTTTCCCACACGGATAGTCCCACTCCTGTGGATAGCATTCCGGCAACGACTGCCAATGCAGCCTCTGTTGGGATTCCATATCCAAAGTATTCAGCAATCATTTTGAAGCCAATAAATCCCAGCACTATAGCTACAGCAGGTTCCAAGTATTTCAAATCTGCAGCGGCTTTCGATAAAATGGTGTAGATACTTCGCAAGCTCATAATTGCAAACATATTGGATGTAAACACCACCAGTGGATTCTGTAGTTTATACAATGTGAACGAGAAATGGTGAGAATCTTTCAAATACTTGAAACAAAAAGGTTCACTAGTTACAAAATTATGCATACCTCTGTCACACCAAACACCGCAGGAATACTGTCGACTGCAAACACTACATCACTAATCTCAACTGCAACCATGCAAATGAAAAGCGGTGTTGCCTTTTTGACTCCATCTACCAAGGTAAAGAAGCGATCTCCGTCGAATTGTTGTGTTGATTCCATGAGACTTTGTGAAAATTTGACAATGGCATTGTCACTGGGATCTTCCTCTTTGTCGTCGTCGTCACCGGGCACCAACGCCTGGACTGAACTGTAGACCAAAATACCCGCAAAGACCAGCAGAATTTCGTGGAAATTTTGCAAGGCCGCGGCCCCGAGACCGATCATAACGGCTCGCATCACAATGGCACCAATAATGCCCCAATTCAAGACGCGATCTTGTGCCTCCAACGGAACTTTAAAGTACTCGAACAGGAGCAGAAAGACGAACAAATTGTCTACGCTGAGGCTTTGTTCGACTAAGTATCCGGCAAAGAATTCTTCGCCAGTTTCAGGACCAAAAGCAACCAGCAGTCCTACCCCGAACAAACAGGCCGCCGCGACCCAGGCCAAGGTGCGCTGAACGGCAGATTGGTACACTCGTATATTTTCCTGGGACAGTTCCTCCAGTGCCTTTTCTACTTCGAGCTTATTCTTATCATCATTATTATTGTTGTTGTTGTTGTTATTCGAGGAGGTATTTTTAAAAGCTGAGGCGTCGGCAGCGTCGTTGTCTTTGATCTTACTATTCATCGATTGGAACAACACTGTCATTGGAGAGCGGCGGCGGTCGTCGCCGCTGCTGTTGCGAATATAGTGTTTTCGGGATCGTTGTTCTTCTACTACTCGAGGATCTCGTAGCAAAAATGTTCGCGTCAATAATGATGTGGATGGATTGCGATGTAGTAGTGATTTATCAGATAAAGAAATAATTGTGTGTCCTATTCTTGAGTAAAAAGGTGATTGCCGGGTGGAAATCATAGCTTGAAATGAATCTGCTGGATGCAACAGCAGAGATAGAAATAGTAGTACTAGCGCGACCAGAGGTTCAGTGGAACATGGTTTTGATCGAGTATATGGCGACCCTTGCGTTCGTCTTCTTTGGATGCCTATCATGATCATTTATCTGGAGTGTATTGTAATAATATGATGCGAAATTTGATCAAAGGTTGTGGTCAAAAGAACACCTAAAGTTTGCTGATGCTGACACCTCTTTGTCTCTGAAAATAAAAAGACTTCGATTTTTATTTGTCAGTACGGTTGAGAGGTGAAAGAATATGCTTTCTTCAATTTGAGAGGCTGATGAATTATTGTTGCGTGGCAACTGAGCTTGGTTGTAGGTTGTTAGATAGATATCGGAATGGATGAGTGGATAGTGGACAAATAAAATAATACTAGTAGAATAATGGACAACGAAAGAAGCACATTTAAAATGGGAGCAATTTTTTGTCACGAGAGTTTTGTTTGTTTGCCTGTGTCAGGGTTGAGTGATGACATCAACGAGGGACAAGGAGATACCGACACGTCATCCGAGAGAGTAATGATGGTTATTTTTTACGGGTGAATAAAAATATTAACAACATATTTTTTGAGGTTGAAAATCTGAGCCATCAAGAAACTTTAGGATTGGGCATATGCATACTATAGGTTATTATTTGATACTTGAGCAAATAATACAAACCAGCCACAAAGAAGGAGATTTGGAGGCTTCGCACAGAAAAGATGAGCGCGTTGCAGGATCGCCATACTGTAATATCAAATACTTTGGGATCTGCCGTTGCGGGGATTGTTTCTCGCATCTGTACTCATCCCATTGATACGGCCAAATCTAGACTGCAAATGCAGTACAAATTGGCGCCTGGTGGTACTGCCAAAAATCCACCACACTATCGTGGTACTTTGGATGTTTTGATCAAAACATTTCGGACCGAAGGTATCCGTGGTCTGTACCGTGGCTTCGGTGCCATTTTGGTTGGAGGGACACCAGGAACGGTTACGTATCTGTGTACTTACGAATTTGCCAAGGATCATCTGGGCCGTCTCAAACAAGGTTCCTCCATCACGAATCATGAAGGTGGAGATTTTTTGGTGCATTTTTCGGCGGGTATGATTGCTGAAACAGTAGCATGTATTATTTACGTTCCTGTCGATGTGATCAAAGAGCGATTGCAAGTTCAACACACTACTTATCATGAGAGCAGCGATGCTTACAAGGGGAGCCTTGATGCATTAAAGAGAATTGCCAAGACAGAAGGTCTATCAGGCATATACAAGGGATACGCGGCAACATTGGCAAGCTTTGGGCCGTTCTCCGCACTTTATTTCGTCTTTTACGAAAAATCCAAGGCGGAAACACGACAGTATCTTTTTGGCAACAGTGAAGAACCAGTCGGATCATTGAATAACAGACACATTCCATTTTCCTGGTTGATACTGTGCAGTGCCAGTTCTGGAGCACTAGCGTCTTGGTTGACATCACCCTTGGACATGGCAAAATTGAGGCTGCAAGTGCAGCGAGGGGAGAGTTACAAAAGAGGGAACGTAGCAACAACATCGTCATCATCGATACTAGCTTACCGGGGTGTGCTGGACTGCTTGCAGACTGTGTATCGACAATCAGGCATTCGTGGGCTCTTCCGCGGTGCTGGTGCGCGAGTTTGCTTTTACGCACCAGCTACTGGTGTCACCATGAGTTGCTACGATGCCTGTCGATCTTTTGTCTCCAAACTCTTGGCCGAGGAATGATCATACCAACCAACGGCGTGCATTTAATTAAATCGAGCAACTCTTCTCGGCTCTCGGTCTTCTACAAAAACACTGATTCTTAAAAAGATGAAATGTCTAATTAATTGGGATCCCAACAATAGCTCCTGAACAGCGCCATTGGTATCCTAATGTTACTGATGGCATGGATGATCTCAACCGGACCACATCCATAAAGGACAGGTAAGTAGTATCACTAATTCCTTGATCACTTCGCATCGAATCCAAACAGCAATAAGACCAAGTCGGAACAATACTTGATCCTAGTCAAGACATTTGGCCATTTCAAACTCACTCCTGCCAATGCTTGCTGATGTTATCACTGGCCTTTAATCACTCTTGGCCTTTACTTCATGCTGCTCCTGCTCCAGATGCCTCGCAAATAGTTCCAAAAGTATAAAGCCGATTCCAATAGATGCATCAAAGTTGGCATGCCCTCCAATGGGTTCCAGTAAAGACTGGCAAGCTGTACTTTCCAAAACTCCCACAACCAACACTGGCAGTTGAAAATAGGCATGAAGACGGTATACCTGTGTGGCTTTGTGGCTGTCCTCCAACGTCAGCATGTGGATGGCATTAAAAATATAGATGACAGCTTGCGCGTACACAAAATTAAATTTGGGTTTAATGTCCAAGAGTGTGAATCCAGCTGTTGCAATCAGTGCTGTTCCCGTAAGTCGCTGGCGAGATGAGAGCGGCATTGTGCCTTGGAAGATACAAACGAAGACCATGACGGTAACCAAAGTACTTGCAATGGAAGCACCCAAATCCTCTTTTGGACGGAAACGTAAATCCATACCGGTTGGATTCATAGCCAAATACAAGTGTCCACAGCCATGGCCAAGTGTCGACATTACTCCACCAAGCATGATTGCTGCTTGGAGTGGCGGCACAGATTTGGGCTGTGTTTTGTAGAGAAAGAATATAAAGAGTGTCAAGACAACATCGACATAAAAGGATAGAGCGTGCGAATTGTACCAAACGGTGTCCGAGTTGGACACGCAAAATCCGTGAGCGAGCCACTGTGTATCAAACCAGGATGAATCAGGCCATTGGAAAAGCATACAGGTTGTAACCATTGTGGTCAGAACTAGCAGCGCAATGTGGCCGATGTTTCCTACTGCTGTTGCATCCATGTATGCTGCCATTCTTGTGGTTCTGGTAACTAGTCTATGCCCTGTTGTTGGTGCAAGGAGATCATTACGTTGGCAATTACCTGTATACAGTGCTTACGATCTTACGATTGACTTAAGTGTTCTGAGTTCGCTATTTTGACGAGATAATGAACGAAAAAGGGAGAGAAAAATATTTTTGTAAAAAGATTTTATAGCAAATGTGCGTCCGTGCGATGATGACAGCACCAGTTTCAAGATGCTCTTGTTTCTTTATTAGTAACCGTTCACAACTACTGACTCTTTAAAAACCTTCAGCCCCGCAGAGACACAGATGCTCACCAATCATCGATGCATGATATTTCTATTCCATAGATTGGACGTGGACACGGAAACTCCGCGTTGGTGTCTTCAAATTCCTCCAAGATTCCGTACTTTCAAGCCAGGGAGTTTGTCACAAAGCGTTTGGAAGCTGACACGACATTTTTTCACGCCGCGGCTGTTTTCCCAATTTCCCCCCTTATCGAGCAAATGTGCTATCGAAAAAAACTGGATTCTTAGGTTGCCACATTTTTCAAAAAAAAATAAATAAATTCGTGCCCTGTTGTAATTACAAATTCGTTACCGGTTGTTAGTAATTGTCCAACAGAGAGCTTGAACTATGTGGAAGTCTGTTATTGTAACCCTTTTAGCAGCTGCGGCTATTGGGATTGTTGTTGAAATGCAAACGGGCTATCTAAAATATCAACTTGCAACACAACTTCGAGCCCCAGAACCGGGCAGCGTGTTCGCCTTGTTGGCCAAAAGGATCATGCTGACTAATGAAATTCCGTCTCAACAACTCGTAGACCTAATAAATCCTTCCCCTGGCAGTGTTGTACTCGAAATAGGACCTGGATTAGGATTTGGATTGGAATACTTGTTTGGCACATACCAACCAAAGCAAGTCTATGGCATGGAGCTCTCTATGGATCTTTTTAAAGGGTTGAAAATAAAATTTGCTGACCAGTTCAAGACGGGCCAATTGAAGGTTTACAATCAAGATGCCAAAAATATGGCTTTTTTGGAAGATAACTCAGTAGATGCTATTTATGCGCTTAATGTGATTTACTTTTTGGATCCACTGTCCGAGTACTTGCAAGAGTTTCATCGTGTCTTGAAACCGGGCGGCATCTTGGCGTTTGGAGTCTTCGACGAAGTCAAAACCATGGATTCATCCATTTTTGTCAACCAAGATTGGAGCATATGCCTTGAGCAAATGAAAAGAATTGGTTTAGAGAAAACTTCCACGGGAGTACTCAACGGATCTGGCGGAGGAAAGATTTTAAAAGGGACCAAACCAATAACGCCTCCACCCTCTGTTGAAGAAGAAATAGGCGACGACAGACAGGAAGAGGCCGGCAAAGAAGCTTTCAACGATGATGAAAAGGAAGAGGGTTATGTTGAAGAGGAGAAGGATGATAGCAAAGAGAGAGGGGAAGAGTTGTAAAAATTCTCCTGCGTTGTGGGATAGGCTTTTATTTAAGTAGTCTGGAGATTCTTCTTCAAGATATCACTATTACTATGCCAAAGTCTTCCTACTCATCGTTCAAAGCCTTCAAAAACCAATCTTTTGTATTCCCTAAGCATACTTGCCGCACACAGTACCTATTAGTCATATTCCTAGAGCTTGTTCTCGTCGAACATCCCATACCCTTGCCAACGAGTGGAATTCACCGCGCTCACCAAAAGCATCAACAGGCTGCAGACGCTCCTTGCCGTCAGCTCCAGTTTCAATCGAAACTGTTACTGGCGCTTCTTTGACGATTTTATTGTAAAATGTACGATCAAAGATAGTGCCCTTTGGGACGGCGTCACAAGTTGATCCAGAAACGATACAAGGCACTTCGGACTTTTCAAGGTCGGCAAACAGCTCGTCGTAGGACTTTTTCCACAACGGATATTCTCGTTGGTAATCCAGTGAAGCTAGCGCTGATTCGCGCCATTCCAGAATGTGTTCCAGATGCAAGTCACCGAATACCAAAGATGTGATATTGAATGGCTTTAGTACTTTCAATGCCTGGATCAGACGATCGACATAACTTTGTCCACTCCCACGATGCAGAGGCACGCCCAAAAGAGATATTTTTAAATGCTGCGCCTGTCGTACCACATCTTCAATTGGTATATCTTGATGCGCAATCATGCGATCTTGTGCATCAAAGGAAGTCAGGAGTACAAGTCCAAATGGAAGCGGCTTTTCTTTATGCTGTCGAACAAGTGCTCGAATGGCGAGAAAGGAATCCTTACCGCCACTAAACGACAAAACCTTGACGGGTTTATCTATCTGACAAGAAAAAAGCAACGATGGATCATCGTCTGGTGCTTGGTACAACATTGCAGGTTGTTGAATGCGGCTCAATTTATCTTTGACATTAACGTGGCTGTAGGGACAGTGACGACAACCGGATCCACAACATTTGCCTCGTTTTTTGTGTGCAATCTCGGTAAACACAATGTAACCTGTGGCAGGGTCCGTGTATGTCGACTTTCCTTCCTGACATGCCTTTTTGTGTAGCTCGTAAAATCCGTTACCATCCTCGGCCATATCTTCAATGTCTCCCACACCCAAGCTTATTTTGGTTTTCTTGGCTGATTTTTCGTTTTCAACGTCTGGCAACGTTACATGTTTCCAACCTTCCATAGCAGACCGCGGTGTCAAATCTGTCGTGAGGATTCGACATTGTTCTTTGATAGCTTCCAGTACCATGGGCTGATTCGAATAGGCAATCATGGCCATAATTACTACACCCTGTATCAGTAAAGGTGTCGGCTGAACAAAATAAGAATTTCCATCGCACGCATAAATAGATTGTTCCTTTCCAGCTCGTAGTAAGTGGAAGCGATTTGCTGCCTGGAGCGCATCCTTGATGTTCCGTTTCAAATCAAATCCACAACATGCCACTAAAACAGCATCTGGATCACAACTAGTTATGGTCGACCAAATCACGGTTTTAGATTTTTTTGAATTTCCTTGTTGATGTTGTGCTAGTGCATTGGTAACACACGCATACTCCATCAAATCTACAATCCAATGACCAGCGTAAAAGGGAGGATCTAACCATTCCAATACAACAATGCTAGGTTTCGGAATAGAAGGATCTCGATAACGTTCAATAGTCGCCTGGAGTGTATTCAAGTCATTCCAGAATGCATTTCGAAGCAGTTTTCCTGGATGTTGATTTGTTCTCAATAGGTCGTCTTGAAAACAATAATCTGCAACCGTTACGAACGTATCCGCTACTTCAATCAAAGTTTTTGGTTGCAACGACACGATGGTAGGGTTCTGTATTTTTGTTGTTGTTGTGGTGGTGGTGCCGGTTCGTTGTGCACTACTAGCTATAGCAGCAGTAGTAGCAGGAGCAGCAGCACTAGCACCGGCGACTTGATTCGTTAAACGTTGAACATCCAAGGGCGTTGGTGCGCAAACGGCACACAAATCTTGCGTAAAAACCAAAGTCGGATTCGCTTTGACCCATTCACTTTGAACGAGTGGATACAATGCAGATACCGGAAACGCACATGACGATAATGACGACGATGACGGTGCTGTTGTTGTTGTTATTGCAGGATCGTCGTCGAACGCGGCTTCTTCTTGCTGTCTCCGACTGTTTTCTTTTTGAACCGATACATGAATTTCCATTTGTGTGGCATGTTCATTCAAACCACTTTTGGTCAAGACATATATTTCCTTTCCTTTTGTAGTACTTAAAGTACTAGTACTTTGTTTGGACCGTTCCTGTAACACCTTTTCTTGGTTGCATTCATGCGTAATACCGATAATGTACGAAGCCAATCCAAGGCTGAGGCATATCTGTGTCGCAGCAGGTTCAAGACAAGCAATACGAATCTCTGGTAATACGACGATTTTGTTACTACTAGCGATATTTTCGGTCATGGTGGTTGATGTCTCATCTAGTAGCTAGCTAGTAGCAGTACACTCAATATTTGATTATGGCATTCCTGTGACAGTGGTGTACCTGGAGTACTAATAGCTATAGTACAGTACTACTGGTAGCTAGCTAGTGGGTCTATGAAGAACGTGCTCCAGTAAAATAATATTAATGAAGTTCATTCTTTTACGTTGAAGATATTAATAGGTTTAGAGTTAATCTATCAGATCTTTTGCAAGAAAAACAAAAAATAAATACTCGTAGGGTCTACTAGTCTAGTCTCTTTGTAGTCATCACTCATGTATGATCGTAATCACTTGCCAACCAACATCATGAGGGTACGAGTACTCCGTAGTAGATAACAACACAACAGAAAACCTATTAAGAAAATCATCCCAAAGCAGCCACAACATGACAGAAATACTACTGCTACTGCTGCATCAATTGCTACTTTTCTTTACTTTCTGCAACACTACTACTGTAGCGGTATTGGCTTTCCATTCTACCTGCTACACAAGCATTAGCAGCAGAACCAGGAGAAGAGCCGCCAGCATTTTTTATTACCCAACACAACAAGAAAAGGCAAAGACGACAAGTCTTTACGCAACAGATCCATCATCATCACCCTCTGCCATCGAACAAGATTTTTCTTCTGTATACTTTTGGGAACATTTTTATCAACAAATGGTTCAAGATCAGCAACAACAGCAAGATTCACCTTCCGACAACATCATCATCGACAATAGCAATAATAACTGTAACAATAAGAATACAGAATTTGTTTTTGAATGGCACGATTCTATTCCTCTCGAGACATTGGCAGCTTTGATTCCTTCCAAATCCAATTGTTTAATGGTGGGATGTGGAAATTCCATGTTGCCACGAATCATATTAGATCGCAAGGATAATGATGATGATGATGATGATGATGATGATGCAATTTCTATTACACTCCTCGATACTTCTCAAACGTGTTTGGATCAGTTACAACTTCAGTACAAGGACGAAGTGTCCTATGTGTGTGGATCGGTCACCAAAATGTCACACTACTTTGGACATCATGATGACCACGACCACGATGACGATGACGACGACACCAACACCAACAATACTAGCAACAGCAAAATCAAAACATTCTTTGATGTTATTTTGGACAAGGGCTTGACGGATGCATTGATGTGTGGAGAAGGTTGGGAAGGTCCCGTAAGAGCTTTGTTGCGAGAATCCATGCACCTAGTAAATCCTAATTTGGGAGGAAGAATGTACTACATTTTGGTATCCTACAAAATTGGTCGTGCGATTCAAACTGCCATTCAAGAAATGTGCGATGAGATTGCACTGGAATTGGAATTATCGAGCAGCAGCAGCAACATCAACAACAACAACAACAACTGCACGAAGGAGGACACTGATGATTGGCGGCAGCAGCAGCAGCAGCCACTATCACCAAGCCTTGAATGGAAGTGGCAGTTTGATATTGACGAAATCGACGGTAAAGCAAAATTATCCAATGATCGTGTAAGCGTCTCCATTGGTACTGTAACACGAATCCGTTAGTTTTCCTACTCATGCTTATCTCAATAGGATATTTTTTGGGCAAAGTCCATGTCATTCTGTAGTAGTATTAAATTTTCACAGTCCTGTCTTTACGCAAATTGCAAGTAGTGTGAATTGTGAATATTTACTACTAGAGGCGACAAACAAAGAGGGCTGCCTGACGGTGGACTTGCCTCTGAATGTTCCCCATCGCATCAATGATTGTTGTTGCTTGTCTCGAAACTCTTTTTCTTTTTGTTCTGATATTTCAAAACACCAGGGCTGTTGCGGGTAGGCTAGTCTGCATTCCCTCGTCCTAATTTGACAACCTCTAAACGAGAAATTTTGCCGAGTTTCATTCTTGAACCTTTCAGGAAGGCAGTGTACGTACAGAGCTACTAAAACTTACTCATTGAATTTTTTAGCGCACTGATGAAGGCTCTATTATCCTCTGATTCATCAATGGTGTCTGTCTGTTGCCCGTCTACATCCTCCCGTAAAAATAAATCAAATATTCACATCCATTTCGTTTCGCACGTAGGTAGACTACCGTAGTACGACGACGAGAATAATTACAGTATGAAAGAATGATGCAGCAGCTCAGACGCTCAAACCTCAAACAGTTCAAACTTCAAACATCCAAGTCTTACCTTGCGAATACTAATACAACGATCCCATCTTCTGCCTTTTTTGCTTCCAACAGCAGCATCTGTCCTTCCAGCAAGATCAAAAGCATAATCGCTGGTAGCTTGTGAATTTGGAATTCGACCGACTTGGAAGCTCGGCTGAATTCAAGAATTAGTCGTCCCCGTCGCTTCTCGCTTTTCGGGAACTGATTACGCTTGGATTCAGATTGAAAATACCAATCCCATGATTTCTGATTCTTTTTCCTAATATCCATTATTTTGACTCCAGCAAGGTCTAGTTGATAGGCTCAACAACAACAACAAATTTAGATCATTGCTAACCAAGAGTTGAAGACGATTAGGTTTACCGTCACAAATATTATTATCAGTCAAAATGAAGATTTTAAAAAAGAATATTAGCGCCAAAGATGGCAGTGGCATGGTTCTTCTGAGACCAGATACAGACGAAGATATGTGGCATGCTTACAATCTCTTGCAAAAGGGAGACATGGTGCGATGCACTACAATTCGCAAGGTCGTCAAGGAATCCAGCACTGGGTCCACCAATTCTAGCAAAAAGCGGATGATGCTGACCATTGCTATCGAAAAGATTGATTTCGATACAGATGTCCTGGAGGTTCGATTGTCAGGAACAACGCAAAGTGAATCGGAGCACGTCCGCATGGGTGCACATCACACACTGGTCCTCGAAAAGAATCAAAATTTTTCTATTGAAAAAGAATGCTGGGATCAAGTTTTTCTAGAAATATTGGAAGAGGCCGCCAATCCTGAACAACAAGCTGAACTTGCAGCAGTGGTCATGCAGACTGGGCTTGCCCATGTTTGTCTTATTACAGGATCCATCACGGTGACAAAGGGAAGAATTGAGACTAACATACCAAAAAAGCGAACAGGGTCGTCTGCCCAATCTAAGGCAACTACCAAATTCTATAATGCCGTCTATCAATCAATACTGCAAAGTATTGATTTTGAAAAAGTCAAAGTCATACTCCTTGCATCACCCGGATTTGTCAAGGATGATTTCTTTAAACATTTGCAAACAGAGGCAGCGAAGAGAGACGACAAGGTACTTTTGCAACACAAAAACAAATTTGTCTTGTGCAAAGCTTCCTCTGGTCACAAGCATGCACTGGATGAAGTCTTTTCTGATCCTTCCATCATGCAACAAATCACTGACACCAAAGTTGCCAAGGAAGTGGACATTCTCAACCAATTTATGCGCATGCTCGATACTGACCCTGATCGAGCCTATTATGGCTATGACCATGTAGCGCAAGCACAGGAAGCTCTAGCTATTGATTCTTTGCTAGTATCGGATGGCCTCTTTCGCAATTCCAATGTCAAGCTGCGCAAACAATATGTGGAATTGGTGGAGTCAGTCAGAGCAGCTGGTGGTACTGTTTACATCTTCAGTAGTATGCACGTATCGGGGCAACAATTGGAACAAGTATCCGGTGTGGCTGCCATTTTGCGGTATCCTTTGCCCGATCTAGATGAACTGGAAGAGATTGCAGCAGAAACAAATGTGTTTGCTCTGGGAGATGATGAGGACAGTGTGGAGTACGACCCTGATGCTCGACTGCGAGAGGATATTGCAGATATGAATTTGTAGTGCTAGCTTTGAAAAATAGTTTCTCTAGTATTGGATGGCTTTCACTTGCTGTTTCCCCTTTGCTGCAATGTTTTGTTGCTTGCTTGTCTGATTGTCGCTTTTTCCCTCTTTTTCACTGGTACTTTGAAAGACTAGGACTGCTACGGGTAGCCTCAATCCTCAATCACTCACTCGATCCATTTCGGCAACGTTCTTCAGGAGAAGCACCCGCAGCAAGGTCGTCCATTTTCCAACACTTGATCTACTCAAGTATCGTGTTCTTAGTCCTTTCCCAAATGGCTGTACCAAATGGCTGCGGATGAGTTTAACGGCGACAAATTATTGAGTTCGGTCAAAATCGTACCAGCGCACAGGAGTGGAGAGATGCAAGTTTTGCACTCATGACTGCATCAGTCCCAGCATCATTATTCATGCTGTTTGTAGACTGCACGTTCAACGTAACGTTCAACAACTATGACAATGACGATGACAGTGCTGCACTCGAAACTCAAAACATCCAATTCTTCACCCCTCTTGCGAGTTTATTGTTACAAAGAACGAATCCTTTGTAATCTTTGTCTCCAACAACATCCTATTATTATTATCTCTCCGGCAACATCGAAAAGGCCGCAGAAGAGATAACGACTCGCTCATGACATCATCACGGAATGTTTGGAATGCAGAAAGCTCAACAGACTTGGAATCTTGGTTGAAATCAAATCGTCCCAGTCACTTTTCGCATATTGATTACGCTTGGATTCAGATTGAAAATACCAATCCTATTAGTCCTGGTTATTCTTCTACGCATCATGACAGTCTATTATCGTTTGACAGGAAGGCTTATCGACCAGCATTGGAGAAGATTGAAAACCTCGTTAAAGGCGGTAAACGAGTCAGTTCGATAATCAAACAAAGTTGTGTTCATACCATTCAAAAAATTGCTCAACAACAAAAGTGCACTGTTGGGAAATGGATGCTATTCTTAAAGCCACAAGATGCCGATGAACAATGGGAAAAGATTGCCAGAGCCACGGCGCAAGGTGAACTTGGATGCAGTGCCAAGATAAATCCTACCAAGGATCGCGTGCAAGATGTTGTGTGCTGCATCTATACGTCCAACTTTGCGGACAAAGCAGACGTTCAACGTGTTTTGTTTGCACTCGAAAACATGGGCTTTGGTATCAAATGTGGATACAAACCTGATTTCTATACCTATTTGGACATTTACGCCAACAACCAGTGGAGATTATCTCCAACGCTTTACAGTGTTAAGGAGGCCCGGAATTGGAAATGTAAAGAAGGCTCACAGCAAGTTCTTCCCTTCCTCCCCTCCACTGGTTAAAAGATGAGTAACACTTGGGATGGAAGCAGCGACGTGGAAATAAAGACACTGATTGTAAAAGGTAAAAGGGAACTGTTCACGCCTGTAGTTTGGAAATAATGATGATGTGATCGATAGCCCGAGACATGATCTGTCCCGTTGGCAAAAGGGGGTGCGTCCTGCGTATGCCTATCCATCAACTATTCAGGCTCTCACAAAAATAGCCAGACAGAATGATTTGACTCACGGGAAATGGTGGCTTTGTTTTTAGAAGTGGACCGGCGGATGAGTTTACACGTGCCACGGCACAAGGAAAGCGAGGCTGAAATCATATCTACAACACGATATGAATGCTCTGTGTGTCATATGTATATACAAAAAAGACTATGACGGCAACGATGATACCCGGCACGTTTTCTTGAAGCTGGAAGACTTCGTTTTATCCTGAGATCAGGTTACGCGCCTGCGTTTTCCTTCGCTCCTTGGAATCCAAATCAAGAATTGGTGGCGATTGCCTTCGACATTTTAAAACATGACAGAGGCTTCACTCGGCGTGGGACAAGCAACAATCATGTTGTTGACGACAGGGCTGATTGAACCCCCCAAAAAATTGAATATCTAATTACCCGGGATTACAACTATGGCGCCCGCAGGGCGCCAAGGTTACCCGAAGGCAACCATTGGCACCCCAAAGGGTGACAGTGTTGATCACAACCGGACCACACCCTCCATGAAGGAGGATAGGATCTGCTATTTAAATTGGGTGACACGCACCCGGGGTTTGAGTTACAATTGGTGGGTTGTGGAAGTTGGAGGATTCAGGGCTGATTGAACCAATTCCCAACTAATGCCTGATTTGATTTATGTGAAGAACACCGAGTCGGGCGAGTGGAATCTTGAGATACGATGTACTTAAGTTGTTCAGCATAATATATTTCACAACAATCAACCTTCTTTGTTCCAATTGATTCGTTGCAATCATCTACTAGGAAGATGTGAAGAAAAGAAAAATGCAAAGCAAAAACTCGCTTTTTTTCTTCTTATCGTCGAATTCATGCTAAGAGATTTACACTGCGAAACCTTGCCAACACTGATACATAAAGCAGCTTCATCACAATTTTCACTTTTGTGATTGACTGCAGGGCGCGGTGGGCCACTTTTCCATGAACCGATCTGCCAATGGTGTCATTTCCATGTAGGCAAACTGATTGTAACACATAATTTGGAAGTACGATTCCTCGTCCGCCAAGGTAGGATCCAAGCCCAAACGTTGACAAATATACTCGTATTTTGTCTTGTCTTGTGGTGACAAATCCGGTCGAAGGAGTGGAGCAACCAGTGTTTTCGGGTCATCACTTACGTGCATGAATCCTCCCTTTCCTTGATACGGAAAACTAGATTGACTTGACACAACGGGAGGTACCAGAGGAGGAAATTCGGCGTAACGTTTCGTGATTTGGAAATAGAATCGAGACTCCTTGTTGTCTAGATGAAAGAGTTGCTTGGGTAGCCAGCCAGCCTTATCCTGTCTTGTAGCTCCTTTGCCATATTTGTAGTTATCTTCAAACAAAATGTGACGAAATCCGTACTTGAGAATGGTAGGATAACGCGTAGATGGATCCTGGTGATCGTCCAGCAATACCATAGTAGTTTGGGGGTCAATTTCTCCACTCTGAATTTTGCTTTTCCAATCGATCTCGGTAAAGTCTAAAAAGGCGTCCCCTGTAAAGTACTCACTCTTTACAGTATCCATCCATCGTTGTTTCTGTCCACAAATGGGCTCTACCAAGGGATCAATGGCATATATTTTGACATCAGGAGATGCCGCCCGCATAATATAAGTGGAATGACCCGCATTGACCCCATTCTCAATAATACTAGCTGGCTGTAGAGCCTTGATTGCCAAAAAGAGCGCGTACGAGTGGTTGATGCGCATTCCACACAGGTTAACTTTGTCTGGACGGTTTTCGTAAACCGTCAAGAATTCTTCCAGGTAATCTTCTAAAAACAAACTGCCTGCATTATCAATAAAGTCCACATATCCCTTCGCGACGAGAGGATGACCTGGTTCTTCTGCAGGAATGCCTTCCCAATCATGATTTTGGTACTTTGGCAGCACGTATTCACTGGTTTCCGTGCCGCGAAGAGAAGTCCCAAAAATGCTGTTTTCTTCAAATGCTTGCAGATTGTCACGGGGACCCGAAGAAGCTAAGTAAAGGCAGACGAGGGCGGTCGCTGTCGCCACGTTGCTAAACACCAGGCGAAACAGAGCCTTTTTGTCGTTACAGTTCTCGTTGGGAGGTCTGGTGAAATTTATCCAACCCAATGCTTGTCGTTTCGAGATACGCGGCATACTCTGGACTTTTTTTTAATTGAATTTTTGTGAGACACTACTACCGCTACACTACTACATACAGTAGTAGTGTTCTTCGCTTCGCTAGTACTACTATGGTAGTCTACCAGTACTAGTAGTAGTGCGTACCGGGACGACTACTACAGGTGTACTACCACGGACTGGCTGTACCAGTGGTACCTGGTACCAGGTACTTGAGTACCAGTACCAGGTAGAGTACTTCTCCTACCTACTTCTAGTACTAACACTTGTTAGTAGCAGTTGTTGTGCTCCTATAACTAAAGAAATAAAAGCATTAAGTAGTCTAGTTTGAATTCACTTATTGAACGAGGACTCTCGTTGGAATATTTGGCAAATAATATTGGCTAATACCAGTAAGAATCATCAATTCGAAAAGTAAACACAGACAGCCCCCGTGCCTCGCAATCCAAGCTCCACCCGGGCAGTGTTCGGTAATAGAATATAGAGTTAATGTTAACATTCATGTCGTCATCACGTTACCCTTTCGTGTTTAAACAAACAACTACTCTAGACTACTACCACTGTCCCTGGTGCTACTCCTACTCAAGTAGCTACCAGGTACTAGTCGTCCTCTGGTTGTACAGTAGGCCTACTACTAGTAGCCTAGTACTAGTAGTAGTACTAGCTAGTAGCTATTAGTGCCTACTAGTAGACTACTACTACTACTAGTAGTGGTAGTAGTCGTACTTTGGAGTAGCTAGTGAGTAGAGTACTGGAGTATTTGAATATCTACGTTCTCTACTAGCTAGCACGGAGTACGATACTACTGGTACCAGGTACTGATATAAATAGATCTAGTAGCATCCCGGTAACCCCTTTGCTCCAACGAAAGAATGTCAATACTTCCACTGCATCGGCTTTTAGTCGTAGCTGCATCAGTCATTTTGTACAGCCTTCCAGCGATATCAGCCTTTCAATCACTGCCACTTGGCCTCACCGATAAAACGAGAGGTTCCTTGCTCCTTCAACATGCTATTTTTATCCAAAAGACGATGATACGACCCAGTCACGCCACTGCTACTCATCTCCGAGCTCACGACATTACGAATAGTTTCTACGGAACTCTCTTGGCGAATGTGAACGATGGATATGTTGCCATGGACGACAGCTACAATGCTCTCAACGGAAATATGGCCAGCAGCAGCGGAGAAGGAACCATCGATGCCCTCGTAGTGATTGCAGGAGGTGTGGCTGCGACGGCCTTGTTAGCTCTGGTCTTTTTACAGGCTCAAAATGACGAGCAAAATGACAAAAAAGTGGACGGAGACAATGACCTGCCGTTAAAAACAGCGTCCTCTTCCACAGAGTCAGAGGCTTCGGCAGTGTCTCAAGTAGCTTTTGCTTTGAACAACAAAAGTCTGACCAAAGACAACAATAGCAGTAGCAACGATAGCGAGAAAGACATAGCGCAAGCCATGGGCGATGAAATGAAGCAGAGACCACAAGATGAGTTCACGAAAGAGGAAGACGAAGCTCTGAATTGTTTTGACGATGGAGATCGTGTCGGCTTGTATGGTTCCTTGGGGCGGTTAACAGGAAAAATTCGCTGGACGCAGGCGCAATTACAAGCAGAACAATCAGTGCGAAAAGAAATCGAAACCAAATTGAAGGAAACGGCAGAAGAAATGCATAAATTGGAAGATGAATACGAATTGGGACAAAACAAATTGGCAGCAACGGCCAAAGAACTCGTGGATACGAAATCAAACTTGTCCAAAGCACAAGAGAAGATTACAGTGGTCACCTCCAATTTACACAAATTGGAGGAAGAACGAAAATCGCTACGAAAATTGGGAAAAGTCGCCTGGAATTTATCCAAGGAGCGGCTTCGAAATCGAGTCAGGAAACTTCGAGGAGGGAAGGGAAAAGATTGAGACATTGCGCTGAAACATTTAGCTAGCCAGTGTGTGTGAGATAGGCGGCTATCAATAACTAGCTAGAGGACTCCACCGTACTGCAGTACTATGCCATGAGGCACCTTCCGTGATTTCCGTGGACTAGTACTCGATGATGTCGCAGTCATCCTGAGTTGTTGCTTTCGTCTAGCTGGAGCTTGCTGACAGCTCGTTTGTAGGTGGCTCTACTCCTTCGTGCACGCAAGGAAATCAGGTATTCAAATAGTACGCAACTCGAACAGTAGCTAGAGCAAGCCACTACTCGAGTAGTCGACACTGCAAGCAGCCACTCGGAATAGCTACAGTAGCTAGTGATCTTGTGCATCTGAATACACGAATCTGGCGAAACAAACTCCAACATTTTTGCAGAGTACTTGCAATATTTGATATTTTGCTTGCCATCCAACAACAAGCCGACTCAAACAAAATAGTCACGTCGGCAAAAATGCTAACTCACTACAGGAATAGGTTTGGCGATAACCGATTCCGTCTCACAAACATCACTTCAATTCGAGGCCTTCGTCGCAACCGACCTTTTGATTGTGGATCGCTCTATAACATCAAGGTCGAGAATGACACAACAACTCAATACAAGAAGCATCGCAGGAAACAAGCCGAGGCAAGTTACGTTGGCATCAAAGGGGTTATCCCAGACGACGATATTATTATGTTACGCACGTGAAGAAAGCCCTGGCACATCGATTTCTCATTTAAATTACTACACGCAATACAAGTCTTGCCACAATTACTTTCTACAAGAACAGACGCACAGCCGGAAAGTAAGGGTTCTTTGCTGAATCGTGCTAAAAGTTTGAGGAGAAAAACCGAAACGAGTGACAATGATTTCCAATGGAATTGCTAGCGACTGACGTCAATGCTGTTGACAACCGAGGTTTATTCGACGAGCTGCTATTGTTTTGTCAAGGACGGGATGACACCTTCAAAGGCTCTTGCGGACACTTCGTGCCACGAAAGTGCTACTGAGTACTTTCATCAACCTAAATTGGATTGGTACAAGAAAATATATACGGTAGCACGATTATTATAAGTTGTGTACAATATTTGTTAATTGATTGTAGTTTTTTGGTAGGGTCGTTTCTGAAGTCTCCGCCATACATCGTGTGGAAGAAATAATAAAAATCTGGTTGGTATCTGTTTAGAATTCTTAGCTCGTGTGCTTGGTAATGGTAGCTTCAATAGCTTCGGCATTTGCTCCATTTACAACATCTACCTTCTCTCCACCAACGAAATAATGAAAGGAAGGAACCGATCGAACTCCCTCTCGCTTCATCAGTTTGGAAGCGTCTGGTGTAGCATCCCCAATAACCTATATACCACACACAGAGAGAGAGAGAGAAAAAAACGACAAAGAAAGAAAAAAAAGAAACAAATTAAATGAGATGCCACATATAATTTCATTGACAGTCCTCTAGTGATGACGTAAGAATCAAAGCGAGAGACGACGCCTGAGCCAAGCGCCAAACGACCGAGGATGCTCCTTCTAGAATATCAAATAGAGAGACGGTCTATTCTAGATACCAGGAAAGGCTCCACTTGTTTGACTGGTTGAGGAATCTGCGTCAACATATTGGCGGCTCTCTTTCTTGCTTCATCACTCTTTCCTCCGTCCTTTTCATGAAACTGGTCCCCCCCCCCCCCCCCCCCCCCCCCCCCCCCCCCCCCAACCCCCCCGCCTTCTACTTGTCTCGTCGCTTCTTTATCGATTGATCACAGCG
>Ga0100391_1001030_pt1:0-25000 | contig 31835 bp, 23 predicted proteins | sample CryGeymeta201515_FD_81541 | JGI IMG/M metagenome (GOLD analysis project Ga0100391, IMG submission 81541) | Groundwater microbial communities from Crystal Geyser aquifers in Utah, USA - Crystal Geyser metaG 2015-15 | ecosystem: Environmental > Aquatic > Deep subsurface > Groundwater... | reverse complement strand
GGAACTCTGCAAAAAAAGGTAGGCCACCAGAGAAAAAATCAGCGGTGGCAGCAGCAGCAGGCTCACAATTCCATAGAACAGCTTTCGCCGGATCCGATAACCGATGAAGCGGAAATGCTTCCTTGAGCTGCGTCTTTTCCTGTTCTTCTCACTCATAGCTGACACAAATCACCGTTCCCTGGCTTCCAGGGCGGAAGCAGTTATTTTATGCTGAAAAGCCATCATTTTGCGATATTTCTGTTTAGCGAGCAACTATCGTTTTGACGCGCCTAGAGGGAGTTGAATCAAGTTTAAGGTCAAGGTTAATTCAGCGCTGATAAGTTATCTCCAGCCTTTTTCATGTGCCGGTGATCGACTCCATCGATTCCCTTAACGCGGCGGCAAACACCGCTTCAATGTCCCCGTAATCCTCCGCACCGACCGAAATCCGGATCAGTTCCGGATCCATTCCCGCAGCCGCCAAATGCGCCCGTCCACTTGCCGTCGTCACCAGATCGTAATGCGCCAGATACATGAAGGGGCAGATTAAGGTAAAGCGTGTGCCGAAGCTTGGACCTTTCATCACCCGAATGGCATCATAGAATGTTTCCATATTTCCCGCCAGCTCGATCGTAATCACAACTCCGCCCGGAGCGTCTCCCTTGGCGATCGCGGCCACCTGCTCCGAACAGCTGGCACAATAAACTCTCCGCACTGCCGGGTGGCCGCGCAGAAAGGCACACAGCCGGGCCGCGTTGGCATTCATTTTTTCGATTACCGCCGGAGCCGCGTTCATCTCATGCGCCAGCCGCGCCACATCCCGCGGATACGGAGGCGCATAGAATCCGGAGACCCGCAAAACCAAATCACCGTAGTAAGGGGACTGCGGGTTAACCGCCACAGCACCCAGCATGATATCTCCCTCAATCGCCGCATACTTGGTCAGGCTGGTCACCAGCAGATCGGCATGTTGCAGCACATCCACATTGTAAACCGAGGCAATCGTCGGGTCCACCACCATCACCCCGCCCTGTTCGCGCACTGCGGCGGCGATGCGGCCCAGTTCACACACCCGAATCAGCGGATTGGACGGACATTCCACCACCACCGCAGCGAGACGATCCCCATATCCACGAATCCTCGCCAGCACGGTATCCAGATCCAACACATCGTACTGACAGTCCAGCGTCTCGGCCTTACCCAAAAACTCCTGCAACACACAGCCCGAATCCAGGTAGAGCCAACCCAGTTGCAGCCACGCCGTCCGCCCGCAGCTCTGCTGCAACTCCTGCACCGCACGGAAACCGGCATAAAAGGCATTCATGCCGGAGGCACAGACCAGCACGTCGGTCGCCCGGCAGCCGATTTGCTCTGCCAGGCTGGTTTCCACCTGTTGCAGCGCATTGCCGGCAAAGGTCGCCTCCTCAAAGCGCGCTGTTCGCAAGCCATGGCCCAGCAATAAATCCTCGGCCTGTCGCGAGGAGATCCCGCAACCGGTGTGCTGCACAAACTTACGCACCCGCTGGCTCAAGTCGCCGTCGTCCACCGCCCAATGCACCAAATACACATCTCCGCTGACAGCCGCTGCCCCCAACTGCAAGGCATCACCCGCAGCGGGATCCCCAGTGCGGCCCCCCTCCACCCGCAAGCTCGACACACCCGGCCCAATATGGTCCATCAGGTCCTGAGTCGCGCGCCGCCCCGGAATCAATACCGCCGCGCACTCCTCCAGACCTTCCCGCCGCAAATAATACGCCTTCAATTCACGGATATACGCATGCACCACGAAGCGCGGGTAGCCTGACTGCAGCGCAGCCAGCACCCGCGGCTCCTTTTCTTCGTAACCACGCACATCGGCCATCGTCGGCAGACAGCTGATGACGGCATGCGGGCTATCCGGGCAAGGGGCACCCAGCGGAAAATGTTGCAGTGATGTCATGAAAAACACGGCAACAGAAAACGTTCCGCCACGGATTGCGAGCAATTGCTGAACTTGCCGCCTGCTTCGAATAAATTTTCAGCGGGTTCTTTGACGAATGTGCAAATTAGTAAGGGGTAATCTCGATTTCATCCGGCTAGCGCGATCGCGTCCTGCCGCGCAGCTTGCGGCTGTGGCCTGGTTGACGCTCGGCCATGGTCTGGGAGGATGCCGGGCACTGCGGACGTTCCTGCGGTGCGGGGACGCACCTGCGCTACCCGGTTTCCGCCAGTTCCTGCGGTGCGGGGACGCACCTGCGCTACCCGGTTTCCGCCAGTCCCTGCACTTAAAATAGCATGGCGTTTGGCGAACCGGATAGGACGCATGGCACTTAGTTAAGCAGCTTTTTCGATATTACTGTTCATTATCGTAGGCAGCTTGCTTCAGCTGGCTGCCAGCACGTGCAAGCGGCATCGCTAGCCTTTGCGCGTCGCAGGCTAAAGTGCAGTGACTACGGTTCAATAGCTTAACTAAGTGCCATTCCGGATCGGGCCCTTATTAAGGGCACTTCTGGAAACTTTCTTCAGCGAAAGCAGTGCGTCCCGCACTGCAGTAATGTGCGGTGCGAGACGCACCGCACTCCCGGTTTCCAGAAGTGCCCTTAAATCTAACTATTTTTCCGTATAGCCAAGAGAAACCTACTTGGCCTGGATGCGGTAGAACTCGGTGGTGCTGTCTGCGGGGGGTTGAACTCGAATTCGAGTTCGCCGTTGGCGTTGATGAAGCTGTGCCCTGGTGTGAGGGGGAGCGGATCGAATCGGTTGAGGTCGGTCGAGCGTTCGAGGCCGAGCGTGAGGGTGAAGCTGCCGCTGGCCGGGTCGCGTGCTAGCAGGGGTGCGCCGAGGGCGAGGGTCTGCATCTGCTCCGGGCTGTAGAGGTCGGCGTTGTTGGCGTTTTCCCGCAGGGCGGCGACGCTGGTGGTGTCGGCCACCAGCGGGTCGAAACCGAGCGCGGCGAGGTCGAGCTCGGCCTGGTCGTTCATGCCGTCGCCGTCGGTATCGCGCAGCAGCGGGTTGGTGCCGGACTGGAACTCCTGCTGGACGGTCAGGCCTTCGCCATCGGCATCGAGCGCGGCGATGTCGTCATGGATGCCGTAGCCATATTGCGCGGCCCATTGATCGGGGATGCCGTCGCCATTGCTGTCGGTCGTCTCGACCAGGATGCTGGCAGTCTGCGGGATGTGAGATGCCCGAGGTTGTCGTAGGCGATGACGGTCAGCTGGTAGTTTTGCCCCTCCTGCAAGCCCTGCAGCGAGGCCAATTCGTCGAAATTGACCAGCTTGGCATTGGCGGCGGGGAAGATTTCATAGACTCCGGAGATGGGTGAGCCGTTCTGAAACCATTGATAACTCAACTTGACGATCTCGGGGATGGCCCCGTCCGCGAGAGTGGCCAGGCGGTAAAAGGGCAGCGACTTGGCGATCGACCAATGGCCACCGGAGTCCTGCACCCGCACAGCCAGTACGTGCAGGCGGGGCGCCAGCTTGGGCACACAGCCCGTCCATCAGATACCGCCTCTTCTCCGCGTGCCCCCCTTCCATCGCCGCAACATCGCCTAGGATACGAACCATGGCGCGGGAGTCAGATTCCGGGAGAACAGGTGGCATCGCTTCGAAGCAAAAATTAACTTGAAGGGCGAAAAGCTGATTGGCTGACACAACAGCAGACTAACTGCATAAGGAATATTCATACCAAAAATTTCAAGGCTGCATTACAAATGTAACGCGAATGTAAAGAAAAGCGGAACCCGACGCTGGCTTTACAGACGGCACAAAACATGCAAACTGCCAGTTTTAAAACCTATGCACCACAATCGTCGCGAGTTCACCAAGCGGGCGCTGCTCGCCGGGGCCGCCTGCATCGGCTGGACTCATCCGCTGTTGGCGGTCGGCACGGTGCATGTGGTGCAACGCGGTGACACACTCTCCGGTATTTCGCAGCGCTATGGGATCAGCACCGCAGCCTTGCGCCAGGCCAATCGTGTGCCCGATGACCTGATCCGGGTCGGACAAAGTCTGACAATCCCGGGCGCAGGTGCTTCGTCGGCAGCGGATGCGTTGCCCGGTCGGATCCACATTGTCGCGGCGGGCGATACCCTGAGCGGAATCGCCATCCAATACGGGGTGACGGTTGCCCAAATCAAAACAGACAATGCGCTGCGCAGCGATGTGATCCGTGTCGGCCAGAAGCTGACGATCGCCGGCAGCAGTGGCAGTGGCGGTGGTAGCGGTCGCGATTACCTCGCAGGCGTGCGGGCTGCAACCGCTCGCATCAATGTCCGCCGGGATAACTGGAAACGCATCGTCGTCCACCACAGTGCCATCAAATACGGCAACGCCGCCAAATACGATGCCGCCCACCGCCGCCGTGGTATGCAGAACGGGCTGGCCTATCATTTCCTGATTGGCAACGGCATCGATTCCGGCGACGGTGAGATCGAAATCGGCCCCCGCTGGCACAAGCAACTACAGGGCGGACATGTCAAAAACTACCACATCAATCTGACCGCGATCGGCATCTGCCTGGTCGGTAATTTTGAACAGACCCACCCCAGTCAGCGTCAACTGGAAGCGTTCACGCAATTGATGAACTGGCTGCGCGGGGACATATTGCCCAACGCGCGTCACTTCGCTGGCCACCGTGAACTAAAAGGTGAACGCACGATCTGCCCCGGCAAAAACTTTCCGCTGGCGGCCATGCATCAGCGCTACCCGGGTTAGATAGAATGGCACTTAGTTAAGAATAATTGAGGCCGGCTTAAGCTGTAGCGGTGCGCTTTAGCCACCGCATCGCTCGCAAGGCCAGGCTAAGCGTCTGTATGGCGGCTAAAGCCCAATGCCATTGCATAATTGTGAATCGGACATCGAAACTCTCCTCCTTATTCAAGGAGGAGACAGCTGGCGCTCCGTGGAGGAGCTTCAGCAGAGGTGGTTCCGGGGCGGGCCGTTCGGAACAGTAGGCCCCATAACCCCGAAACCACCCCTGAACAAATCGTCTGAACGGCGATTTGTTCTGTCCCCTCCTTAAATCTAAAAGAATGAGTTGAACCGTTAATGGACGTGAATGAACGTTAATTCTGACGACAGAACTAATTTATTTGTAGTTTCTTATGAACTATCTGTCGAGCTGTAACGCATCACACGCCCCTCGCCAAATTGGTGAAGCCTCTGATTCACGTTAATTAACGTCCATTAACGGTTTAAAAAATTTTGTTCCTTTTAACTGCCGGATTAAGGTTAAATAAGGCGAGGAGTTTTAAAGTGCTGCCCACAGATGATGCCTACGCCTGGTATTATGCAATGGCATTGGGCTAAAGCACACCACTACGATAAGTGTCCTTAACTAAGTGCCATTCGGGCTAGACAGCTTTATACGCCCCCATTCATCGGCAACCACAACTGGGCCTGCACACCCTTCACATCCGGGCGGTTCATTAATTCAACTTTACCGCCGTGCTGCTCAATTGCCTCGCGGGCGAAACACAGCCCCAGGCCGGAACTCTTACGCTACGAACCGGGGCGCGGCAGCGAGTAAAAAACGATAATGGTTTACAAAAATTCACTCAATTGCACTGCCGACATGAGGTTAAATGCGGTAGCGCAGGTCCGTCCTCGGACTGCACGAATCTTCGGGAGGCCCCGCATGACCCGATGCGGGGCCGGTCCTCACTCTGAGGTTAGCCTCGCTCGGGCTCGCAGAGAGGCACTCGCACTAGTAATGATTGATCTCATCTAAAATGACGTAAATTTGATTTTACAGGACGCCCGCTATGGGCAGGACACACTGATCGGCAACTCGTCGATCGATGCCCGCACATGGTAAACGGCCAGAAAGTGTTGCGCGGTTTTGGGGTCGTTGAGTGGAAAGCTGCCGGAGCGCAGCAGTGGTTTCGGGTGGTCGGTTAATTGCACGGGGTGGGCTTGCCCGAGGCGTGCGGCCCAGTCGGAAAAATTCGGCGTGCTGCTGGTGCGCAGTTGAGATTTGGTGATGATTTGCAAGCAACCGACAGTGTGGAGGGCGTTGTGTTGCGCAAGCTCATGGGCCACGCGTCCCATGGTAAAGCGGGGGTTGATTTCGACGATAGACTTGAGCTGCAACGCTCCGCGGTGGTCGCGGTAGATGAGTGCATCGACTCCCAGCGGCCCCATAAAGCTGGCAGCGCGCAGTTCGGCCTCAAGGCGCGGGGCCACCGTCGTTTCGTAGTGCTGGAACAGGCGCGGGCGTCCGTCGGTAGGTTCCATGATGAAGCGGATGAGTTCCGGCTCCAGTCCTTTGCAAAATGCCTTGGTGATGATAGCTTGAAACTGTCCCCGCGCATTATTCACCATGCGCGTGGTGCCGAGCTGCCTGAGGCCGTCGGCGCTCATCTCGAACTGCACGGAGAAATCGAAGACGCGGTCCAGCCAAGGTTCGACGATGAGGCTACCCTGTTGCGCCCATACGGCCTCCAGCCATGCCAGCAGAGAGGGCGAAAGGGGCTCGCCAGCCAGCAGGCAGCGGTTGCCATGGGCCGCCGTGGCGAAGGGGGCTTTGCAGGCGCTGTTGGGGTAGCCCAAATCGGCGCAGTGCCGGCGGGCTTGTTGCAGTTCGTCGAGGTTGTGGACAGCCCATCCATAAATCGAGTCGGGTGCAATCCACTCGGCAGCGTGGCAGGCGGCGGCCAGTCCTTTGCCCCATTGTGCACTCCAGGTTTTGGAAAAGAGCGCTCGCAGGCGATCATTCCAGTGCGCATCGGGCGGGCGGGGCCGCGTGACGTGGTGAAGGTTGTGTTCAAAAAAAGCATAGCTGTCGGGACTCCAGGCCCAGGGGCGCAGCTCGCCGAGCTTACGGCCGAGGTCGGGAGCGAGTTGGCCGGTGCCACTGGTTGCCGGTAAGGATTCGTGCATCTCGGGGAGCGGGAACCCGTAACTCTGAATCGTGCTAAGGAATTCGGGCGTGGGGCGCTGCGGTAAAATCAACACATCATCCTGCCGTGCCAGATAGGCGGGCAAAAATGCGAGATCGTGCTGTAACCGGTCGGCGACCTTCGAACTGACAGCGTCACCGTTGCCGGCGGCGCACTGCTCGGCATTGGGATTAAACCACAAAACGTGCGGCGTGCGGCCGCGTGACTGCTGAAAGATTTCGAGGTCGTTGATGAAGTTCGGGTCGAATCCGACTTGCAACCGCCCTGCGGTGTTAAAGTCATTACCCTTGGCACGTGCCGGGGAGAGCGGAAAGACCAGGCGTTCACGGTAGGCTTCCCAATCCGACTTGCCCGCAGCCTTCCACTGACGAAACCACTTGAGGCCGAACCCGACGTGATCGATCTCGTCGTGGTAGATCTTGGTTAGAATTTTGCCCGTGGCAATGTCACCGGCGGCATCGAAGATTTTACCATATTCACGGGAGTAATCCAGGTTGGCCTGCTCAAAGGTGAGTGAGAGGCGGGTAACGTAGTCGAGCGGATCTTCCATCGAGGAGACGCTTTTCCAGAAATAGTCGTTGAGGGGGAGTTCGCCAAACTCGACGCCGCATTGCTCCATGCGGTGCATGTAGAGGCGGGTGTGCATCTGCTCATCTTTCAGTGTCTCCAGCAGTCCGCGCCGAAAACTCGCAGGGGCGTCGGGGAACTTGAGCAGCGCGAGCGCCATCAGTTCAGTGGCGAGCAGCTCATGGTTGCCGAAGAAATGGAGCAGCTTGCCGCGTTCTTTCTCGTCCACCAGTTTCGCCTGGTTCGGGGGCTTGGCCCGCACACCGTCGTCGCGCAGCATCAGGTGTTTGGGGCGGGTCAACTGGCGTGGCGTGACAATCGCATTGCCCGGAATGGTATCGATAATCGCTTCCCGCGGAAAGCTCAGCTTCGCCTCGATCGTGGTGCCGAAGAGAACCTGTTCCGCAAATTCCTGAAGCTGAATCGCCATAGTGGTTCTGTCGCAAAAGGCTTAGAGAGAGAAAATCAATCTTATTCCTGAAATTGCCTGAACTGAGTAATTGCTCATAGCGCAGCTCACCCGTAATCGCCTGATATGAACTGAGCCCTTGCATGGCCGGATTGTGTCATTGCAATATGTAGTTAAGGTGAAAACAAGATGAACTCGACGAGAAAAATCAGGTTCCACCGAATTCGGTAGATCAACATGCGCGACATCGGCAAGCGGATGGCCAATTTGAGTACACGGAGCCTTTGCTTGCATGGACGCCAGGGAACCCACACGCTAGTTGCCTTACTGAGCCTTCAAACATCTTGCCTATGTCGGTCCGCCAACAACTCCTCAACAGTTTTCTAAAGAAGAAGAATACATCAGAGTTCTGGCTACAGCTCGGGGTTTTTATACTGTTCGGCCTCACGTTTTGGCCGGTCACACAATGGCTGACGAACAGTGCTCAAGAGCAGAATCGTCTTTTGAATGCTCTTGTCGTGCTGGGCCTGGCGACGGTGATGCTGGTCCGCTACGGTAGCGTCGAAATCCGGGAAACACTCAGCCTGAACGACGCCGCACGGCGGGCCCTAATCGTCAGTTTTCTTTTACTGCTGGCGCAATTCATCGGCGCACGCGTCGCACCCGCGCACTGGCGGGGCCTCATCTCCCTGCTGGTGATTCCGGCTTACTGCTGCGGACTGGCCGCTTTCGTGCGCTTTGTTTTCGGCGAGGGCACGCGTCGGATCACGCGCACCACTGCGGGCACATTCTGTGCCTTTCTTTTACTCAGTATTTCGATGCAACCGCTCGACTGGCCGCTGCGCGGGCTGGCGGGAAAATGGAGCGCCTGGGCATTGGAACGTATCGGCAAAAGCGTCGAACTCGGCCTCGTGGGTGCTGCCAGCGAGCCACCCAAGTTGATCCTGTGGGTGGAGCAACACCCCTTCCATGTCGCCTCCGAATGCAACGGCTTCGGCGTCATCCTTACCAGCCTGCTGATCGGCCTGCTGCTGGCGCTCTACCGTCGCATGGGTGTTTTCGACACCGCACTCAACATGGTCGCGGGCTTGATGATCGGCTTTGGCTTCAATATCCTGCGCATCGTCATCATCGTGCTGCTGGCGCCCTACATGATGAACCAGTATCTGCTGATGCATGAGATTGTCGGCACCATCACCTACTGGGGTTGCCTGGTCCTGATCTGGCTGGCGCTGAAGGGGCCAACCCGGGAGGAGCAAACTGCCTGATCGATCCATTTCGCCCGTTGCCACAGCTATCAATCCTTCGTGGATGCGCATTGAGTCACCGGTGATCGGGTAACCGTTCGCATCGAGGAACACGATTGCAGCAGCGGCGCCGGTTCGCTTGTTCCCATCCAGGAATGCCTGCGCTTGTGCGATATGGATGCAATAAGCGGCCGCCAGGTCAAACAAGTCCCCCTGATCATAATAGAAGATATTCTTCGGGTGATGCACGGCAGATTCGAAGGCGTTTCGATCACGCAACCCCTCGCTGCCCCGAAGCGTTGCAGTGACATGGCATGCAGCTTCTCAACGTCTTCGACGCGTAAAAACAGGGGCTCGCCCATCACCGAGCGAGCTTTTCAAACAAAGGCGCGTGTTCGCGGAACACCTTATCAGCAGTCTTTTCGACAACAGCGCTGTCGATATGACGGACTTGCTTCGTGCCCTTGAGTGCTTCCACGAACTCAACGACCTTCACCTTTTCAGTGACGGGAAGGCGTTCGATTTCCTGAATAAGGTCTGCAACGTTCATAGTCGCTAACATGGCAGTATATCGGGATGCTTCAAGCTTCATTTCCTGGCGCCGATGGCGCGGATTTCGCCTATGCTTGAATATCCGGAAGCATGTTCCGATATTTCAAGAATCATAAGGCGCACGGCTTACCGCGAACAAATCGAGACGGCACTGGGAAGAGTGCAGGTGGGGAAGAGTGCCGGTGTGTGCCCTGCTGGGTCCGCGCCAGTGCGGAAAAACCACGTTGGCCCAATGGATTGCCGGAGATCGTGAGAGTCATTATTCGAACTGGAATCCCCGCGTGATCGCTTCTATTTCGTTACACCCTGCTGTCTAAGGCACCCGACCCGCCTCACACTTCTCTTTAAAGGCCTCCCAGTCATGATGGTGAATCGATCTGTTATGAATAAGATTAACCATGTTATTCGTAATGAGCAGGCTAAAACATGCGACGAGAATCATCCACGCGAAAAGCAGGATCGACCACATTCGGCAGTAGCGCATTTCTTTGGCAAAACGGACACCTGCCGACCAGCTAAGCATAAGCATACTGCCGAAAACAAAAAAGAAATAAGGATAATAAATCAACCGCACGCAGTCCCTGAGCCAAGCCGGATAGCCTCCGGCACTGAGCCAGAAAGTCTCACTTTCTTTCCACAGCGTAAGCGGAACAAGTGCCAGAGAAAGGAGGGCAAGACCGGAGATTGCGAGACGCTCCGTCCATGAGGAATCCTGGCTACGCAACCTCATAGCCAAGTAGTGAGAGCTCGGTTAAATTCAGATTGAAAGTCACTCACAGAATGTGAATTCCATACCTTCTTGCGAAGCGCGGATAATTCGCTGGCATCTGGCGATTTCACGACCGACATTGCCCGCAAAAAGTCGTCTTGGTCCTGATACCGAAAACGCCAATCCTCCGGCAACCAGTCAACCATACCGTCACGATTGGTGGATGCGACAGGAATTCCATTGGCAAGCGCTTCCAACATAACGAGCGGGACTCCCTCATAGCGCGATGGCAGAAGCAACCCGTCAATCGCGGACAGAAAAGAGCTGGGGTCATCACTCCATGGCAGACAATAAACCCGCTCGCATTGAGAGACTGCCGCTTCGAGGAGCGGGCTATCCGGCCCTGAGCCGAGAAAAGCCAGCGACTCATCAGGATGATCGATCATACGAACGCGGAACCCCTCAAGCGTGAAGTCTTGCCCCTTTTGCTTAAACTCAACTCTGCCCATCTGTCCCCAAACGAAACCGTCCACCGGCACGCCTAAATTAGCGCGTGCCGCCCGCTTATCCAAGAGCTGCTTAAATCGATCCAATGGGATACCGTTCTCCACAATTTCAATTCGGCCCCTCGCACCATACGCCTTAAGCATGGCACCCAGCGTCCCCGAGATCGTAATAAACCCGTCTGGTTCAGCGTAGAGACCGCGACAGGTAAAATCACGCAGCGCCCCGAGTTTAGCGCCCATATCAGCATGCTTATGCGGAACCGGGATATAACTGATGACGGGGCATTTTAACCTCCCGCAGAGACCAAAACCCGTGCAGCCCTGCTCAATATTACCTTGAATGATTAAAACCAAATCCGGCTGATATGTGTTGATCCGAGCATGCAGTTCCAGCAAGGCCTTCGTTTGAAAATATCGCCGGACCGCCTGAAACTTCGCAGTATGGGTCGGGCACTCACCTATGCACAGACGCTCGGAGCCAAACCGGTCTGCGATGCCCTGCCAGCGTAGCCTGTTTTTTTCATTTCCCGGATCCAGGAGTGCCAAGACCTCCCAATCACCATAAGTCAGAATTCCCTCCAAACCGTAGGCCGTCATAACTTGGTGCCCCCCGAAGTCGGGATTATCATCGATGAGGATGAGTTTAGGACGTTTTTTCACGATACGATATTTCGAGTTTGATACCATCGGCGCAACCGCTCGCCGAGCCGCAGCTTCCACCAAATCTTCTGCGTTAGTCCGTCTTTTTGCACCATACGGTCGACCCGCTCGTAGATGGTATTTCGCCGCATCAGCAAAATGTTTTCATTGGTGGTCTGGTGCGTCATCCAATTGGTTTTATATTTTGTGTTCTGTGACAAATGAATCGCGCCGAGGTAGATATTATCGACACCCCGGGCATTGAAAAACTCAATACTTTCCTCGGCCAGCAAATTGCCCGGCGATTGCTTGGCATAGGTTTTGTTGTGGCCCCGCACGAGGGGATAATAGCAGCAGTGGTGCACCAGATAAGATAAGCCCGAGGGAAAGGCATTTGAAATGTGAGGCGTCATCCCTAACAAGCGGACGGGCCAGAGCACGGCGCTGCCAAAGTCGCGCTCGGCATTGAAGACAAAACCCGCGACGACCGCGTCTCCATTTTCGGCCAATGCCGCAAGCATTCGATTGGCAGGATACCGCCAACGGGCCTCGATCCATGCAGCTGAGTGAAATGCGGTGGCTTGATCCGCACAGTATGCGAGTAAGGCATTCCAGCGCTTCCTGTGGGCCAGGAATTCTTCGACCGAATTGAGCCAGGTGATGGTCATACTAGGAAGGCTGTTTCAGATTTGCTTGCGGGCGTTATAAAGGATCCAGGCGAAGGCCGGACCTGCCGCCAGCGAGCCACGCAGCGCCAGTGCGAGAAAGCCGCTGTCGTGGGGGATCGGCAGGAAGTAGATTGTCGCGCCGAGGCAGAGACCGAAGAGCAGGATCGGGGGGCTAGCCGCCAGGATATAGCGCAGGTAGGCCCAGGGGCTGAGCTCAAGATAGCGCAGGGCCAGCGACAGCACCAGCGCCCAGCCGACCAGCACGGTCGGGACCAGCGAGCCGAGCGCGACGCCCACCATGCCGATAGTCAGAGCCAGGGCGATGCTCAGCAAGAGGTTGCCGAGCCCATCGATCAGTGCCAGCCCGAGCAGCTTTTTCTCGTAGCCGCACATCATCAGGATGCGCTTGGAGCAGCTGTTGGTGAGCTGGGAGGAGTAGATTGCGAGCAGCAGGATCTGCCCGACCTGCCAGGTGGAGGGCTCGACCGAGTCCAGCCCGGTCAGCAGGCGGATGAGCGGTTCGAGGTAAACCGCGCAGAGCCCATAGAGAGGCGTGCTGATGAGGAAGGTCAGGCGGGAGGTCTTGAGCAGGAGCTCACGCAGTCCGGCCGCATCGCCGGTGGCATGCATGCTGGCGGCGGCCGGGCTGAGCGCGTCCTGCAGTTGAATCGTGAACAAATTGAACATTTCCGCCACCTTGTAGCCGGCCTGATAGGCGGCGATGACCCCGACCCCGAGGGTGAAGCCGAGCACAGCCTGGTCACTCTTGGCCATCAGCAGATTGCTGAAGGTGATCAGATAGGCAGCGATGGAGAAGCCCAGCTGTGACTTCACCGCCGACCAGCGGAAACAGCGCGGTGCGAGAGAAATCTTCGGCAGTTTCGCCCGCGCGACGAAGAGCGCTCCCACATTAGGCAGCAGCGTGGTGACCACACTCACGGCGACGATCACGGGGAAGCTCGCGTCCAACCAGAGCGCGACAGCGATGCCGATAAAATTCAGGACAACCGATCCGGTGTTGAGCCAGTTGGCCAGATCGATACGCTGTAGTCCACGCAGGACTTCCGGAAAGAGACCAAAGGGAAAGGTCAGCGCGAGTCCGGCAAAGAAAATCAGATAGGCCAGCGTGTAGCTGCCCCGGCTTTCCGCCGGAACCTCGATCGCATTCAAAAAGGGGACATGGATGGCGAAGAAAAAGACAGCCAGCAGCGCGGCCAGCCCGACAAAGGTCCAGAGCAGAGTGCTGAGTAAACAGGATAATTCCTCCCACTCGCCGGTCGCACTCTTCTCGGCCACTGCCTTTTGTGCGGTAAAGCCGAAGCCGAAATCCAGCAGGATGCCGTAGCCGAACAAGGACCAGAGCAGCGACCAAAAACCGAATTCGGCGGTAGAGAGGCCACTGAACAGCAAGCGGAACAGCACCAGCCCCAGTAACAGGCGGGTGATGGTGCGAACATAATTGCTCACGGTATTGCGCCAGAAGTGGCGCTTCCAAAGCGGGATCTCAGTAACTGGGGGCGGAGTAATCATTTCAGGTCAATCGGGATGACGACAGCGGGAGATTCGCCCCCCGGAGTCTCGACGGCGTTGGCACCTTCGCGCACGGCGATGGTCGTTGCGGCCGCGTCAAACACGGTCCAGAAATAACGCTCCAGCCGCAGGAAAGGACGATCCGGCACCCAGATAATATCAAAGGGTCGCAATTCGACATCGGTTGCCTGTCCGGACAGAATCTGCTCCAAATCAAGCACGGCCACCCTGGGAGCGCTCAGCGAGCCGCGAATGATCAGCACCTTTTTGATGTTGGCATTCGGAGCGGGGCCCTTGGCGTTGGCAATAGCGGCCACCAGGCTCAGCCGGTCCTTGTAGCCGATGGCCTGGGGCTGCATAACCGCGCCCAGAACATGCACATTTTGCGAAAGTGAGGAGGGCAGATAAACGTAGTCACCGTCGCGAAGATAAATGTTTTGGCTCATGTCGCCCGCTTTCATCAGCGCCAGCAGATCCACCGGCAGGACCTCGCCGCCCCGCAGGACAAAGCTGTTTTCGAGATCCGCCAGTTCTTCGGTGGAACCGCTGAAGCGGGAGGTAAAAAGCCCCCCGGCCCGCGAAATGCCCTCCAGCAGGGTGGTGGGTTGTTGCAGCGGATAGAGCCCCGGCTTATTCACCCGGCCGAGGATCCATGCCCGCCGGCTCAGCACCTCGCGCAGGGTCACACTCACGCTGGGGCTGGAATAGTCGCGACTCAGCGCCTGCTGCAGGCGCTGTCCGATCTCCACCACCGTCAGGCCATCGACCCGCACACCGCCAGCGAGGTCGTAGTAGATGCGACCATCCGGCATGACAAATGTCTCGGAGCGGCTCCCGCCGACACCGGTGATTTCAATTTCCAGACGGTCACCCACGCCCACGCGGTAGGCCTCGCGGCTCGGCAGCAGCCACGCCGGATCGAAGCTGCGCGGCGGAGTCAATGTCTCAAACCCCGTCTCGCCGGCAGTGTCGGCAGCGCTTACGCGGGGATCGAAGTGCTGTTGCCTGCCAACCGGCTGATGTTGACAGCCAGCCAGCAAAGCCAAGCCGAGGCACAACAGGCCGCTGCGCAGAGGCGATTGCCGACGGTGAGCCAGTGCGCTCATGGGTTCGTCTCCCTCCAGCCGGTGCGTTTCAGCCAGGAGTCCTGGATGGCATCCGGCACGTTTTGATTGACCCAGGTCGAGGTCGCGCTTTTCAGGAAACTTTGCACGGCGGAATCGAGGATTTGCTCGGCCCGATACCAGGGACGGGCGTTGACGTAAACGATGTCGCCGGGCTGCAGCGGGAAGTCCGGTATGCGGCCGGCCAAAATCGCCTCAACGTCCACCACATGCAGCTCCGGGTCACTCAGGCTGCCCCGCACCACCAGCACGCGTTTTTTCCAGGAGCCGACCGTGAAGCCCTCCCGGCGGGTGACGGCCGAGATGATGCTGGCGCGGTTGGAAAAGCCCTGGGCACCCGGTTGTGCGACCTCGCCCAGCACGAAATACTCGTTGGATAAATTGGAGGCAAAGTAGATGTAATCCTGCGGCTCGATGTAAACATTCTGCGACAGGTCGCCCTCGTAGTAGAGTTTGGCGAAGTCCACGTCCAGGCGTTTACCCTGGCGCACGATAAAGGAGCGGTCCATGTCGGCGATTTCCACGGTGGACTGTTCAAACAGCCCGGTCTCAATGCCCCGGCTGCGGGCGATCGCCTCAAGCAGGGTGATCGGCCGCTCGAGGGTGAAGACGCCCTTATCCACCACCTTGCCCAGGATAACGTAGCGCTTGCTCTTCAGCTCGCCCGGCGTGATGATGATACGGGGGTTGCGGTAATATTGCGCCAGCGCCTGTTCGATAGTTGCCCGCAGTTCGTCGATGGTCATGTCATGCACATCCAGACTGTTGACCTGCAGGTAGCTGAGCGTGCCATCCGGGGCGATACGCACACCGGTGCGTTCCAGTTCGCCGCGGCCATAGAAGCGAATATCAATCACATCCCCCGGGCCGAGGGTATAACGTTCGCGCCAGGATACCGGATGAGTTGTCGCATCCGCAGCATCCTCAGCGGGAAGCGGCGGCAGCTGCAACAGCGCGGCGAGCGCCAGCCAACGAACAAGCCAAAGCAGCCGCATCATGAGTGCGCCTTCCCGGGCTTAGGTTGAAAAAAACTGTTGAGCACAAACAACTCCGCCAGTTTCAGCACCCGCGGCAGGGTATGTTCCGGCTCTGCATCGAGCAGCATCAGCCCGTTGGCCGGCCCCAGGAGTTGCTGCATGATCCCGCTCCGGTGGCGGGTTTCCGCGCGCTCCGCGATACTCGGCGAGTTGAGCAAGTAGTAGGCCTGCATCTGCTTGAGCGGCGTTACTTCTTCGATCTTCGGCAAGCGCCCCATGCGGACGAAGCGCAAGCCCTCACCGGGCCCGGATAGTTGCTTGAGGTTGTTTTGGAAACTCTTGACCGCAGGATGCTGTGCCAGCGGCTGGAGCGGGTCGGCAGCAACGTCCTGCGGAATACTGATCACCGACACGCTGCGGCCCTCGGCCTCGATCAGGTCGAACAGTGCCTGCCAGAAAACCGTTTCACCAAAGCAGCTATCGGTCGGCACAAAGAGGAAGCTGCGCCGTTCCTCGCCCTCAGCGGAGATCGCGTGCGTCAGCCAAAAATTACGCAAGCTGCGGTCGTTGCAGGCCGACTCCGGGCGCGGGAACAGGTGCCGCACGGACCAGGACGGCTGGGCGGCGGCCCCAGTGATGTAGCTGAAAAGCGGAAGCGTCCGGGTGGCAATCGCCGCCTCCAGCGGGGTGCGCAGCCCCGGTTGAAAAGCTTCCCACAAAAGAGCTGCCAGCAGTGCCAGCATCGTCCCGGCCGCGACACCCATCACGCCGAGTAAAAGTGCCTTCACATTCCTGGAACTATGCAGCACCTCATCCACGCTCGGCTCTTGAAAGATGCGCCAGTAACCCGGTGCCTTGGTCTCATAAAAAGAAGCCTCCTTACGCCGGCTCTCCAGTAGTCCCTGAGCATCGATCAAGGCATCACGCCGACTCTTCAGCTCGGTCAGTCGCAGGGCTTTTTCCGGCAGGTCGCTCAACAAGGCTTCCTGCGCCGTCAGCCGCGACTCCAGGCTGCCGATAAATTTTTCCAATTGGGTGCGCTCGTTTTGCAGGGCGATAATCTCGAGGTAGAGATTGTTGCCCAGATCGCTGCCGGTGAAGTTTTTCAGGTCTTCAACCGGAGCATCCGCAGTCTGCACCAGTTGTTTTTGAATGTATTCGATTTCGTAGAGCTTTTCTTTGACCAGCGGGTTCTCGTCGGTGTAACGGCCGCGCAGAAAGGTCAGCTCTTCGCGCTTTCTCTTGAGGTCCGCCTCCAGCGGGCTCTGCGCCCGCAACTCTTCGCGATAGCGTGCGATTTGCACCTCCTTTACCTCCAGGTCGATGCGTCGATTGGCGAGTTCGATGCGGGTATTTTCCAGTGAGCTCAGCGCGGACTCGGTTTGCTTGTCCGCATCAACGAAGTTATTGGTTTTGGCAAAGTCGAGGATTTGCTGGTTGATTTGCCCCAGTTGTTGTTGGATCGCATCCAGCTGTTCAGAGATGAAGGCACCGATTTGCTGCGCCTCCTGCCGTTGTAGATCATTGGTAAAACGGATCACTTCGTCGGCCCAGACTTTGACAGTTTGGATGGAATCTTCAGCACTCAGCCGGGAGTGTGCCGTCAGGTAAAAGAGAGCGGTATTGCGCTGTTTGGCGATCTCGACCATGGCCTTGACCTCGCCCGGGCGGCGCGGGGGGTCCAGCCGGGCGGCGGTGCGGCTCAGCACCGCAGTTGAATAGGTGGTCGAGAGCAGGGTGTCGTCGCTCAACTCCCGCGGCGTGAAGGCCTGGCCCGATTCACTGGTTTGCAGGGTCGTCGGCACGCCTGATTTGATCAGCTGCAGCGAAACGGAGTAGCGGTTTTCCGTTTTCAGCCCACCGTAGAACCAGCCCGGCCCGCCCAGCAGCAACGGCAGGATGATGAACCACAGCCAACGCCGCCGCACGCCATACAATAAGCGCAGCGGATCAAAGGGGATCGGAAAGTCAAAGGCTTCCGGTTGTTGTTGTTGGGACGGGTTGGCCATCACGTTTACGGTGCAATCACAACTGGGATACAGTCATCTTTACGTAGCTCTGGCAAGTGGCCTCTGCCGCGGCGTCCCAGTCAAAATTCGCGGCATGTTGTAGTCCGGCCTCAATCCGGGCGCTGCGTTGAGCCGGAGTTTCGTGGTGCAAACGAAGCATCGCGGCAGCCATGGCGGCGACATCCTCCGGATCGAAATAAACCGCCGCATCGCCGCCAACCTCCGGCAGACTACCCCGGTCCGAGCTGGCCACAGGCAGGCCACAGGCCAGCGCCTCGACCACGGGCAGCCCGAAGCCCTCAATCAAACTGGGAAAAACCAGTGCTTCGGCCGAGGCATACCAGAGCGGTAGATCCGCCTCGTCCATGAAGCCGGGCAGGCGGATCGAATCAGCAAATTTCGAGCGGCGCACCCGCGCCTGGATCACCTCCGCCCCATGCCAGGGCGCACCGCCGAGGACCAGCAGTTGCTCCCCGCCACTTTGTTCACGATACTGCTCATAGGCTTCAATCAGGCGGATGTGGTTTTTGCCGGGGTGTTCCAGTCTGGAGACGAACAAAAAGTAGGGCCGGTCCAGGCCCTGCCGCTGACGAAAAGCAGCCTGATCCTGCTCCGCCCGGGGCTGGTAGAGTTGATGATTGAGGCCGTTGTAAACGACTTCGACCCGCGCTTCGGGCAGCCGGAAGAAACGCACCAGGTCCAGCTTGGTGAATTCGCTGACAGTTAATACCTGCTGGCAGCGCCGCGCCAGCAGCGGGGCCAACTGACGCCCGAAGAAGCCGCGCAGCAGACCATATTTGTCCCGTAAACGGAAGGGCGCGCAGTCATGAATCGTGACCAGTTGCGGCACGGGGCAGGCCGCCAGCACCCGGCGGTAGCTCGGAATGTGCAGCAGGTCGTAGCCGCCCTTGCGTAGAATTGCGGGCAGATGCAGTTGGTGCCAGATCAAGTTGCGCAGGCCGGCACCCTGCCTGGCGGGGATGCTGAGCCAGGCGCTGTCGGGTAGCTTATTAAACAGCTGCCGGTCGGCGTCGAGCCCCGCAACGTGCAGCTCAACCGTATCCATTTCAGCAATACGGTTTGCCAGTTCGACGACATAGCGGCCGACGCCGGAATGGCCGGACTGAATCATTCCCGCAGAAAGCAGGATTCTGGGCTTACGTGGCGGCATGGCTGGAGCTGGATTCAGGGGAAGGGGAAAATGCGCACAAGGCTTGGGCCGGATCGGCAAAGGCAGGAAACTGTTTGGCGAGGTGCATCGCCTCGATAATCCGCACAACCGGTGGAGCTGGTTGGATCAAACCGAAGCCCTGCCGGGCCGCCCTCGACTCGCGCGCCAGTTTGGCCAGCAGCCCGACCCCGGAACTATCGATAAAGCTGACTTCCGACAGATCGATCAAGACCGGGGCCTGCGGATCCGGTGCGCGGGCCAGGCCGTCGATAGTTCCCAGCGTCACCTCGCCGGACCATTTCAGCAGATGATACGCCGGGGGCGGTCCGGACTCAGCAGCAGGTGGAGCCGGATCGAACGCCGGGAGGTCTCCGGCGGCAGGGGTTGCCGGCACGCTGGAGCCTGGGGCCGCATTTGACTGCTCCGCCGGCGCGCCGCCTGGCCGGGGGGGCGCCACGACCATCAGGCGGCGCTGTTGGCGGGCCAGCAGCAGCAGATAATAAAAGTCCTTGGCATAACGCTTGAAGAGTCGCTTCGGATTTGTGAGCAAGCGCCAGGACCACTCCATGCCAATCTGCTGCACCCAGCGCGGGGCACGGGTCTGCGTGCCGCAGATGAAGTCCAGCGAGGCGCCGATCCCGATCGTCAGCGGCACCCCCGCAGCAAGATAGTAGCGGTGGATCCAGTATTCCTGTTTGGGGCAGCCCACCGCGACCAGCAAGAGATCGGGGCGGCAGGCTTTGATCTCAGCCAGGATGGCCTCGTTGGGCCAGGAATCCACCGTGCCAAACGGGGGTGAAAAGGTGCCGACAACCTGCATGTCCGGGTAGTCCCGGCTTAAAATCTGTTTGCTTTGGGCAAGCGTGGCGTCATCCGAACCGAGGAAGTAAACCTTCCAGCGGTGCTGCTGCGCTTGCGCAAAAAGCTGAAACACCATGTCCGAACCGGCGACACGCTCCGGCAGCGCGGGCTTGAAGTAACGTGACAGCCAAACCAGCGGCATGCCGTCGCAGACCACCCGGTCAGCATGGAAAAGGATGTCCTTCAGGGCTTCGTTATGAAAAGCCTGGGCGATGAAGTCGGCATTTGCGGTAACGTAGTAGGCCGGCACGCCACTGTCGATCCGCGCGACCGCATCGTCGATGGTCTCCTGCATGGTAATCACATGAAAGGGCAGTCCCAGCAAAAAGCCCACTTTTCGTTCCGGCGCGCTCATAGTTGTAACAGGTAATCGGTGAGTTTTTGCCCCAGTTGTTCCCAACGGTAGTGCTGGCGGACATTGTCAAGGCCGGCCACTTCGATCCTTTCCCGCAGCGCGGCATCATCGAGCAGGCGCAACACGGCCGCCGCGAAGGCCGCTGGCTGGTCCGCCAGCAAGATATCTTTATCCGGAGCGAGATCCAGCCCCTGCGCACCCAGCGTGGTCGAAACCACCGGGCAGCGCATGCCGAGAGATTCAACGATCTTGAGCCGGGTGCCCCCGCCGATTCGCAAAGGCACGACTTGCAGCCAGGCGGATTGGTAACAGGGACGCACATCAGGCACCTCGCCGATAAATTCAACGCCGGCAATCGCCGCCCACCGGCGGGACCGGGCATCCGGCGATTTGCCGACGATCCGCCAGACCGCATCAGGCCGGGCCTGGTGGATTTGCGGCCAGATGGCATCCGCAAACCAGTCGATGGCATCCACGTTGGGCGAGTAATCCAGCGCCCCGCAAAAGAGCAGCGTGGGCTGCGCCGAAGGCTGCCGGGGGTGGGCCTCAACATCGAAGAAAGCTTCGTTGTAGCCGTTGGCCAGGACGAAGACCTTGTCCGCCTCTCCCAGCCGGTCTTTCAGGAAGTTGCGGTCGTCCCAGCCGCAGACAATCATCCCCGCCAGTTCGCGGTAGGCGGAGCGCTCCAACCGGGCGATCTTGGCCAGATTTTCGCGGCGCAGCAGGCGCTCCTTCAGGCCCAATTGCAGCGTCTGCAGCTCCTCGGTTTGGAAGAGCCAATCGACCCGGCTGCGGTCCATGATCCGGCAGGGGTGGTCGGGGAAACACTCGCGGATGTAGGGCCACAGCACCAGATCGACGAAGATGACGCGGTCGTAGTGTTGGCCTGCGGTAAATTCCTGCAGCGCCTGGCTGACCCCGTCAAGCTGCCAGTGCGTCACCGTCGTTGGCAGCGGGTTCAGCAGCCGGTCGGGAAAGAGTCTTGGCCAGGCCGCATTTTGAAAAGGAACCGCCCGGCACCGGGCCGTATGCGGCTCAAATGCTTGCATATCGCGCGCGGCGTCCTCCTGCAGACAAAATAAATCCACTTCAAAGGATTTGGCCAGCTCGAGAAAGAGATGATAGACCCGTTGATAGGTGCCCCGGTCCACCGGGTAGGGGATGTAGGGCATGAAAAGAAATGCTTTGGGGCGTGACATCTGGGATTGCCTGGGGAGTTTACGAGTAAGCCTGCCACCATTTGGTATAGTGTTTGACGGCATCCGGCAGCGAGGTGACAGGCTGCCCGAAGATACGGGAAACCCGGGGGTAATCGGGTTCGGCTTCCAGCAGCAGGACCAGTGCGCGCTGGAGAGCCCCGCGCGGGTAGTCGCTGCGCGGTCGCAGTGTTCCGCCGCGCCGCAACTGGTCGCGCAGGCTCAACAGCAGGTTGCGACAGCGGGAGTTGCCGGGAAAGAGCCGGCCGGGATGCCTGGCGTATGCGGACGGTGTGGCAAATTGGCCGGACAAGCGGGCCGACTCGACTTCGAGAAAACAGGCCAGCCACAGTGCGGTGAGCTCCGCCTGGGTGGCCATCAGCGTCTCCACCGGTGGCGTCGGTGTTGGGCTGAGTTTAAAATGAACTCCCGCCTGATGCAGTGCGACGATCCGCGGGTCGATATCGGCTTCAGCGCACAGGACGGCCTGCCGGTCGCGGGCGTAGGCGCAGTATTTGCCGCGCCGGGCGAGCAGCGCATCGCCGAGCGCCAGCTTGGCCTTTGCCTGATTACGGTGAACCACCGCAAGGTCGCCCCCTTCGGCCAAATCCGCCCGCGCAAAGAGCAGGCCGGAGCCGCGGTTCCAGAGCAGGCGGGTGGCTTCGACCGCCTCAATGCTGGCCGGATTTGCCAGTGCCCGGTAAGGCTCGAAAAAGTCTTCTGGGCCCGCAACAATGGTATGCGCGGCCACCAAATCGTAAAACATCATCGACCCCGCCGTTTGCGAAAGCGCACTTCGGCGCAGGTATTTGCCCTCCACATCAATGCCCAGCCGGCTGCTCTCCTGCTGCTCCCATTCGCGCAGCGCTCGCAGCAGGGCCGGGTCGTCCGGACCAGCCGTGAAAATAAAGTAATCCAGATCATTAAAAAAAGCCGGCGCACCTTCAGATCCGGTCGCGATGCCGCCTTCGCCCCGCCCGTAGCCTCCACCCAGCACGATTGCTTCCGGTGCCTGGTCTCCCAGTTGGGCGAAATGCTGCCGTGTGCGCTCAAAATGTGCCTGCAGTTGTTCCTCCAGGCTGGGCGGTAGTGGCACTCGCTCGGATTCAGGCATGGGCGCTGGGGAATAGGTGCGGAGCGAGACGGGGTATGGACGCGGTGCTAGGCCGTCTCGATTTCAAAGACGCGGTGCAGGCGCAGCAGTTCGAGCACGCTCAGCACAGTAGGCGTCGGCTTATCCAAAACCACCCGTTGCTCCATTTGTTTGTAAAAGCTCAACAAGGTGCCGATCCCCGAACTGTCCACAAAGTTGACCGTCTCCATTAACAACCGCACCCGTTCAACGCCCTGCACATCAAGCGACTTCAGCTCCTGCTTGATTTCGGTAGCGTTGGAAGCATCGAGACTCTCAACACCCAGATCCAATAATAATTCACCAGAGCCTGCTTTTGTCGTTATCATAAGAACATCCAATTTAAGGCACTGCATGCCTCACATCAACAACAAACTAACCCAACGCAGCGAACTGGGTTTTATCCCAGTCGACCGGATACTTGCGGGGCCCCTCCAGAGAACCAGCGACAGAATGATGAACCCAAACCGTATGATCGGAGGCAGAAACGCGCGGGGCGGGGGGAGGATGGAGGTCAGTCCGGCGAAAAAGGGCGGCATTTAATATCTCCCATATTTAGATTGAGTTCTGTTGTCGCAGAGATGATGCTTGCTTCAGACAGGGCAATGCAAATGGAACCTAAAGAAAATAATCCTGCTGACGTCAACTTCTGGAGCGAAGAACTCCTCTCCGGTCGAATGGAGCACTGGGATCGTTTTGCCCAAAAGAAGATGCGGCGCTGGCTGTTTACGATACGTCTCATTCATGGGCTGAAGCGGATGCTGGATATTGTGGGTAGCCTGGTTGCGCTGCTGATCAGCTCACCGATCATCGCGCTGACCTGTTTGGCGATCAAGCTGGATGACGGCGGCCCGGTGCTGTTCAAGCAGATCCGGGTGGGCGAAGGCGGACGCCTGTTTCGTATCTGGAAATTCCGCTCGATGGTTTTGAATGCCGACCAGATCAAGGATCAGATACTGGAGCAGAACCAGCATGCCGATGGGGTCACGTTCAAGATGAAGGACGACCCGCGCATCACCCGTCCCGGCAAGTGGATCCGCAAGCTGTCGATCGATGAATTCCCCCAGTTCGTCAATGTGCTGAAGGGCGAGATGTCGCTGGTCGGCCCCCGTCCGCCCGTGCCCAAGGAGGTCGCCTTGTATGGTGCGCGCCATCTGCGCCGCTTGTGCGCCAAGCCCGGTATCACCTGTCTGTGGCAAATCGGTGGCCGGGCCGATATCGACTTTGAGGGGCAGGTGCGGCTGGATCTGCAATACATTCACTCGCAGAGTTTCTGGCAGGATATTATGATTTTACTGAAGACCGTCCCGGCAGTCTTACTGGGAAAAGGAGCTTACTAAGGATGACAGACATTCCCGCAATTCAGGTTGAAGGTCCGAAAGTTTGGCGACTCGGGCTGCCCGACTGGTCGGCCTTGGACAGCCTGTGGCGGCGTGATCTACCCTTTGCCCTGTGGACGGTGGGGGAACAGTCGCTGCTGTTTCACTGGCTCGATGCGGCGGTGGATCAGGGGACGGAAAAAGTCGTGTTGACGGTAGTGGATCGTCCGCTGGCGGTGCGGCAGCACATTGCGGAGGCGCTGCTCTGGCCGATAGAAATCGAGGTGCGCTCTGCTGCCGCGCTGGATTTATCGGCAATGGATGCGCTGGTCGATTGCCTGCCCGGCGTGCCGCCACCCGCCGCCGCCCCGGTCGATGCCTGGTCGCTGATTGAATATTGGTTTGAGTTGGAGCAGGCGTGGTTGATACAGTTCACCCGAGAGACCGCCAGCTTCGGGGACTTTGCTGCGATCGGGCGTCACTGCATGATTGCACCCGGGGTTCAGTTGAACCCGCCTTATTGGATCGGCGATTTTGTCTCGATCGGCCCCGGCAGCGTGGTGGGGCCGCATGCGGTGGTCGGCAGCGGCAGTGTGCTGGCGGGTGGCAACCGGATTGAACGGGCGCATGTGGGTGCCTATACTTATCTCGGCCCGCAGACAGATCTGCTGGATGCGGTGATGCAAGGCAACGAGCTGACGAATCTGCAGCGGCGGGCACATGTCAAGGAGTTGGAATCCTTCGTGGCGGCCGGTTTAAAGCCGACAGGCGTCAATGCGCCGCCGCGGCCGAGTCTGCGCGACCGCTGGCGGGCCTTGCGTCTTTATCTGAATTGGACCCGTTTCGGCTGCAGCAGTGATTCGACCTTTACCGATTGCCAGGGGCAACAACGCCCTGCCCTGGCGGATAGCTCGATCCACGCGCGGCGCCCCTGGCTGAAAGAGGTGATGCTTGGACGGATGCTTTTATTCGGCGTGGCCCCCCGCCCCCCCGCTGCAATCGCCGATTTACCACAGGAGTGGCAGAGCCTGCTGCGTCAGGCGCCGACCGGTGCTCTGGGCTATGCGGATGTGATGGGCGTGCATGAGATCGGCAGTGAAGAGGAAGTTCTGCATGCGCTCTTTCAAGCCGGCGGGGATGCGGCGCATTGTCGGCAACTGTTCGAGG
>Ga0100391_1001029_pt1 | contig 31837 bp, 22 predicted proteins | sample CryGeymeta201515_FD_81541 | JGI IMG/M metagenome (GOLD analysis project Ga0100391, IMG submission 81541) | Groundwater microbial communities from Crystal Geyser aquifers in Utah, USA - Crystal Geyser metaG 2015-15 | ecosystem: Environmental > Aquatic > Deep subsurface > Groundwater | place: USA... | reverse complement strand
TACTACTACTACTACTACTACTACTACTACTACTACTACTACTACTACTACTACTACTACTACTACTACTACTACTACTACTACTACTACTACTACTACTACTACTACTACTACTACTAAAACGTGTAGTAGTTCTACGTAGTAGACTCGTCTACTCTAGTAGTAGCTACTAGCTAGTAGCTAGACTACCAAAAGGGGTACTCTACGAGTACATTTGAGCACGAAGATACTCTAGCTAGATAGCGATGTAGGAAGCTAGTGCATGCCATTCAGGGGACTTGCTTGGGGATTTTTTCATAAAGGACAGGTGTGACTATCGCTTGCCGTTTTACCCGACATCGAATGTTTTCGAAGTTTCACAGATTAGTCGTTTTCTTATGCATTATTTGCTGTTCTTGAAGTAAGTGGCTCAAATAGTAACAGCAAAGACAACCATGGCTAATGCAAGGGACCACTCTGGCGAGAATACAATCCTTTTTACAAGTGCTAGCTTGCTCAGCGCAAAATTCTACAGTCCGCGTTGGATTCAGGCCAACCTGCATCCCTATTTAGCGTCGCCGTCCTCGTCTGCCCAATCGTCGTCTTCCTCGTCGTCATCGTCTCCTTCCTCAAATTCTTCGTCGCCATTCTTTTCCTCATCCTCCCACTCTTCGGGGGGGTTTCCGTCGTCGGATGGGCCCTGTTCGTCCCCATCCTCTCCCCAATCCTCATCATTGTCCTCGTCTCGTTCAGGGGCGACGTGTCCATCATTGTCTGCTGCGGCTTCAATAGTAAGAAACTCTGACTCGGGCTCCTCTGCAGCAGCCACATTTTTCTCTTCCAAGGCCACTTCTTCTTCGTCAGAGCCGTCTTCCATTACTTCTTCTGCGCAGTTCAACAGCAGCGTATTCAATTCAATTCAGAGAGCAATGAGGGTTTGAATGTGGGAAAGAAAGAAAAGCATTTCAAAATATCAATCCACAATTCTTCACGTACCAGGCATGACAATCACAGGATCGTCATCGCTAACGTTTTTCGCCAAACCACCGTCGTCTTCGTCCTTTTAGATGAGCGTGCAGGAAATCCGAGTGTTGGCATAGATAAATCACATGCAAAATAATGAAACAAAATCCCGCTCGAAAAAGGTGCAGCACCGAGGATTGACAACTTACCTCAAAGTTTTCAGCACCACTCTCCTCTACATCTCGAGTGTCGTCTTCATCGTCAACCTCTGTTTGTGGTTTTTGGTTAGAAGGGATCAAAAAATCGTAGGCGAACCCTTCTTCATCATATGGCTCCAATTCCTTGTCATCATCTTTATCTTTGTTCATAAAATAGAACAAAGCAGCTAGGACGCACAAACAACACAAGAGAGCAAGCAAGACAATCAAAATAATCACCCAAACAGGCATTCCATCATCGTCGTCACTCTTGTCTTGAGTAGGAGGTGTGGTTGGCGCGGGAGGGAGAGGAGGGATTCCAATAGTAAGCTTGTTACCCGCAGTCACCTGGTCCATAATAATTTGGTAGCTACCATCATTGATGGCAGTATCAGTTGCAGCTTCAAATTCACTGTTAACTTCATCCACATCTTCACCTCGCACTAAAAGGGTGTAAGAAGCTGTGACATTGTGACAGGCGGCACTAGGATCGAACGTCCCTTCCTCGCCACAGCTCATGCGTTCAACTTCATCTACAGTTGAAGAGTTCGCTTCAACACCGACAACAAACAGGCGTCTCCCACCCATACCACCAACTCGCAAGGCGCGGCTTCTCATATTATTTTCAGGACGGTCCATAGAAATGTTCTGAACAATATCTGCAATGAAGACCGGCCAAGATGCATCCAGACCTGCTGCACGGACGTCATCTGGGCGGGCAATGTCATCAGTATTGGATACTACAAACACATTGGTTATGTTGACTCCCATCCTCGGACCCAAATCTACGGTGGGAGCAGCAGAGGCAGTGGGCGCAGGTGATACAGTAGGATCTCCGCCACTGGAGGGAGGTCCAGTACCGGAGGGAGTTCTAGTGGGAGGGGTCGCAGATGGCGCGGATGAGGGAGCCGCAGACGATGAGGGCATGTTAGAGATTGATGGCATGTTAGAAGGTGCAGCAGAGATTGATGGGGCTGCTGATTTGGTTGGCATGTTTGTTGGAGCAGGTGTCGTTGGACATTCATACGAGTCAATCATGCCTACTGGAACTGGATCATTTGCATATGTGGTAAAGTTGACACTCTCTGTCAGATAAAAAACATTACCGGTTTCAACACCATAGACCCAACCTTCAATATACTGCACAATCTCTTCCACTGAAACCTGCATATCATCAAACACGACCTGCGAGTCAATAATTGAACCATCTTCTTCATTTGTGGCATTGGCGGTGAACCTAACAGCAATGGGCTGAGTGGCGTTGTCATCATATGCCCAGCCCACATGCATGGCTTCGACCAACACATTTTCCTCTGTTTGGTTGCTTAATCGTTCAGCAAAATACGCATTTGTTTGACAAATTAAATCAATGACTTCTTCACTCGTAGGATTCTTGACATCAGCCAGTGCTGGAAATCCAAAGTCCAAGACAAAAAAGATCATGTTATCAGTGTTTGGTGCTGACCCCACGACTGTGGGTGCCATAGTTGGAGCCGTTATATTTGTGCCGTTGATGCTACTGTCACCACCATCACTCGGAGCGGTTGTATTGCCATCGACATCATTCGGAGCGGTTGTATTGCCATCGACATCATTCGGAGCGGTTGTATTGCCATCAACATCATCAGGCGCAGTTGCGTTTCCATCTGTGGTGACATTAGGATCGGTTGTATTGCTGTCGGCATCGGTCGTGTTGTTTTCTGCGTCAATGAAATATAAAATAAAATGATTACAGTGAGGAAAAGGATCAAGATGTAGAAAATAAATGAACCGTAAATAGGTCGCGTTCACGTTACACTAACAAAGACAGCCGCACATACCAGGCAGAATCTCACAAGTAGCTTCGGGAATAGTTCCGGTAATCTCACGAGGAAGTTCTGGATTTCCTTTGTAACTCATGGCGTTCACATCTCGCCAATATGCATCACCACCTCCTAAAGGTTCAGCTGCGGCAATATAATCCGTAACAAAAAGGGTCTGGTTCAAGGCTGGATTCATGTCAGGTTGCAAAGCTTCATTAATATCAGTTCCGGCAGGGGTTACTTCGGCGGTAAACTCCCACCAAAATGTATCGTTGATGTATTCGTAACCAATATCTTTCGCGGTAATCTTTGCATCAGGAACGCCTGTATAGTTCTGGACGGCTGCAGAAAAAAAATCCTGCGTTTTGCACGCTAGACCCTCCATTTGCGCAGTGGTAGGATTTTCGACAGGACGTCCAGGAGGGGTAAAGAAGGAGAAATTCAATCGCATGTTTACCTGAGCTTCCGTGTTTGTTGTACAGAGCAAGATGAGAAGGGCCCAGAGGCTCCTGCTCAAGTTGGAGACCCTCATATCGCGTAGCGTAGTGGGCTTATTCTGCCTGTTGAGACCAACAATTCTGTGGTATAGACGAATAGATTATTATGAGCTGCACTACAGTACACTTGAAGCTATCCGGCAGTGGTAGAGTGCTAAAAAGGAAGTGGACCGATACTGTATAAATCGTTTTTCTGGCTTCAAAGAAGCAGGCAGATTTGTATCTTGGCGTCTTGTCACGGATGATGACTCTTCTAGTCGCTGGTATTTTTGAGTAGGTAATTTTTCTTAAATTTGCGCGAGAGGTGCTAAATAGCAGCGTCCGCAGACATGCGAAATATGACTACTTAAAACGATTTTTGTTAATGATGCGGTTCGGCTTGCTCCCATTCTTCATCTAAAAAATACTGTACTTGAGCAAAAATATATGGCGAGTGGGTTCACAAGTACCAGGTATTAGTACCTGGTACCGTACAGTAGGAGTAACAGGTACCACCACCACAAGAACTACTCGATTAGTACTGGTAAGTACCACCACCAACCAGCAGGCAGTAATAAGATGTGTACAGTATTGATTACCGGTATCACTTAACAATAACTACCAGGTATTAGAGTATCAATTAAGGTTACTACAGTACAAAGTAAACAATACCACTCATGTTTCCAGGGCACCTGTTTCCACGTATTTTAGATAATGAGTACAGTACCAGAGTGGTACAAATTCCGGAATGTCAATTTTTTTTATTTCTTCCATTGCTTTCAATCAGGTAGTAGTTTCCGTGCTCCCCCCAACTGGCTCTACTAGTAGGGAGTAAATAGATCTACTGATAGCAACACCTTCGGCAAGCCTAACGCTCACTGAATAAGCGAGCCGCGTTGCTGGGCAACGCTGCCGCTGTAGTTCGAAGTAATTCATGCTTAAAAGAAAAAGCTATCGACTGAAATGCAAATGCCAAGGTAGCCGGTAGCGAGAGGCGAGAGTGCAGAATAGTTGTTAGTTGGTTGACGTCAATGCTCTCCGTCTCCCAGTAACGCTACGGTATGGCGCGTCTAGGAAGCCATCCCCTGTATGTCCGTGAATTGGATAATGAATATATATATATATATATATGTATATATACATTTACGAGGCAGGTTCTAGGGGTTGCTTTGCGGAAACGGCGCTCCATAATCCTGGGCGGTCGTAATCGTTCAGGTAGCTTCCCACTGTAGGACATATTTTGTATTCTCAAAAATAACTGCTGACAAGTTTTCTTTTGACACGGACAGCGAGCGAGAGATATACCTGTAGATACCAGTGTATACCCGTATACCGTATACCCCCTCCGAGCGCTACAAAACTTGATGGAAGATGCAAAACTTTGTTGAGGAAGTGATCTTACAGTAATGAAATGCACACCGTTTGTCGAAGAAGTTTCAACAAGCCTTGATCAGTGGAAACCCAGTACTTCTACAATCCGAACCTGTATTGATAAACACAAACTTGACTTGTATTCGATGAGAACACAAAAATAAAATGCGCCCCGTTTGCCGAAGAAGGTTCAAGATGCCTTGATCAGGGGAAACCCAGTATCAGTGTACTTTTACGATCCGAAGAACCTGTATTGATTAATGACACAAACCGAACTTGTATTATTTTTCGATGAGCACAAAGGATGCGCGCCGGCCAGTCACGAGTACTGTAGTACATTATACGGTGGTGGGCGGGTTGGCTGATTAGTACCGTTAGTGGTACTACTAAGTCTCCTCTGTACTTCTTTTCTCAAAACCGATTCATATATATTCCAAAGCGTGGACAACACCATGGTTGCTGAGCATTCTTTCGATTCAAAATCGAACCATAAATACTAACTAGCTAGTCTAGTAGTGGTAGCTAGCCGACTACTGTACTACAGTACAGTAGCTGAATGAACCAAATGGAGCAAGTGCCATATTTTACCACACCGAAAAACGAAAACCCAACAAACGTAAAACTTCACGACATAAGAAATTAAAGTCTCGCCAGATACTAGTACTGTAGTCTGCTAGACTACTAAAAGCAGGTATTCCAACTCTTGCTTTCATCTTCAAGACGTCAACAACGATTGAATGCACCAGATACGTATCAGTTATTATTGTAGACTCTAGCTTGTATCAGCTTTCGAGTACCTGCTATTAGTAGTAGTTGTAGTAGTAATTATCAAAAATCAAAACATTTTGTGCGAGTATCACGCGCGTACATCTCACCAAATACCGAAACCTATTGGGGTAGTCATAGGAAGCTGCAGTGAAGATATGCTGTCATCGAAGACCGGAGAAGACAGCTCGGTTCATACGGAAGAAGACAACAGAGCATCAGCTATCCGAGACGATAGCAGTAAGTTAAAAATACCTGTCTTTTACTCAATGCACAAATAGCTGCCTTAATAGTCAAAAGGTTCTCTCACAAATCATTCTACTACGCTTGTATATCCAATAGAGACAATTACCACTCAATTAACAACCAAGATGGACGACGATAAGAACACCTCAGGTAATCGGGAAGAGACGACGAATGATTCAGCGTCCGAGAAAAGCAAATCTAAGGCTGACGAGCCGGGCCAAGAAAGTGGCGTTGAATCAATTTACGATACCGACGGCCTCTCTGATTCTGAAGATTCGGATGAAGGCGAGTCGGACAACGTTTCAGATGACGAGACCAAGGAAGATGAGACCGAAAAACTGACTAAGGACAACAGAAAAACTTCGCCAGGACACAAGAAGCCTCCCTTGCACAAGCTCATGCTCGATTACGAAAAACGATTAGAGGAAACTGAAAAGGCAAAAAAAGAGAGAGCTGCTGCTGCACGTAAATCGGCAAGAGCTCGGAAGACTCCAGAAAAGTTTGTGGCCGGGCCCGCTTCCATCTTCCTCGAAAAGCTTACCCCTGACGAACGAAAAAGGAGAAGAGAAGAAGAAAATGAAGCAGTTTGAACAGAAGGAGTTGGCCCTGAAAGGAAACAAGGAGGATGTGCCTGCACAAACGGAAGGTCATAAGGACTATGTTCCTGGTGTCCCTGACAGCCCAGAGTTATGGGCAGGTGGACACCAAAAACAAGTTCTTGGTCGTGCCGCAAATATCGCCAAAGCTGCTCCAGGGACAGCAAGCACCAGGAAGCCTGATTTATTTGTTCGCCCATTTCCAGAACAACTAATGTATCTTTTAGCGTCCAGGGCTGCTCGGTTTGCTCTGTGGTGGATTCCTCAATCATGTGGAAAGGCTTTTGCAATCAAGGATAAGTGGTTCACACACGATGTCATGCAAAAGCATTTTCCTGGCCAAGCTGCCGGTATCACGCTCTGCCTAAGAAAATGGTATGATTTATTTGTCTCAACAGTCATCCATTTATTCATTCATTGCGCAAGTTACTTCTTCACAATGTCTCATTTCTTTTCCCGCTTCTTCGTGCATCTGCAATGTCATCTTCTCTTTTAGGGGCTTTAAAAAGACTATACTATACAAGCTGCCAGAGGGCATGGCTTCCTATGAGCATTCTCTTTTCCAACGAGCTCAGCCAGAACTTATCAACTTGATGAAGGCGGAAATTCAGAGCAGGAAAAAGCCCAGGCGCCGACTAGGTTTACCAGCCGTCACGCCTCCATCGAAACAATCCCCCGTCAATATTGCAGAGGGGATGGCAGAGGATTTAGCCCACTCCCCCTTCCACAAGAAGACACATTCATACCCTCCCTTGCCGTCAATATCGCAAGAGGTCTCAGGGCATGGCTTAGCCCCAACGGAGAAGTTAACTTTAGCTAGACAGCACCCTCCATCACACGAGAAGAACCAGAAAATAGAAGTACCCGCACTACCATCGAGGAAGAGACCCGAGCTTGACTCTACCCAACATGCAGTGAAGACGCCGCGAGGTGTTAGTGTCCAGTTTGCAGCGGGCAGCATTGCTGCCTTTGCGAGTCATGGTGATGCATGCAGGATTTTGAACTATCAGCGAAAGAACCAAAATTCCCAGGAGAAAGCGATTAGTTTCGCGACTCAGAGTGACCCACTGGCCGCTGCTCGGGCGGCTACAGCGCCAAAACCTCGTGCCACTCCTTCTTCTAGTAAAATAGTGGCGAGACAAGACAAAGTTTCAGACCATGACGCCATTCAGCGCGAAATATTTCAGCAGGCCCGTCTTGACTTTGAACAGCGCCAGCGTGCGGCATTGTATTACGCTACTGCGGCAAAACAACAAGAGGAAGAACATGCCATGAAGAGGCGGTATGTGGTGTTACGAAATCATCCTTCACAATCTAAACAGCAAATGTATATGGGTCAGCGGCAAATGGGTCGGCAAGAAGCCAGAGCTGCGAGACCGATCATTGAAAATGACGAATTAACCAGGCGGAAACGATTAGCGGCTGCTTTGTATGGAAGTAATTCAGTTTCGAAGACTCCTTCCGCTAAGAAAGAATTCAGGCCGGAAAAGGAATCAGTATCAGTGTGTCGCATGGATGTCCCGAACAGGGAGCCAGCGACATCATGGCGTATTGATCCTGTCCAAGAAACGCCCGCCACAGCTACTCCTCAAAGCTCTTCAGCAGCTTTTGAAATCACGCAACCGATGGATACGATCATCCAGCAGCACGGAATAGCGATGTGCGGATTTCGCCCTGAAATGAGCGATGTGTTGGTGATGCAACATCACCAGCAAGTGCTTCATCACCAACACCTTTTACAGCAACAGCAGCTTGCACAGCAACTTCAATTTTCACCACAGCAGCAGCAAGCCATCCTTATAGCGCAAATGCGGCAACAAATGATGATACACCAGCATCAACAACAGGAGTAAATGCATGATGCATATTCACTTTTGGAAGACCTTCATATCTTTTTTAGTTTATCACTTTGTTTGCTTGGGAGCCATTATAAACCTGAATAGGAATATTCTCCTGGACTTCTTTGTTTTGACTACTCATGGCAAGCTACTTTCTTTTGTGTCAAGAATTTTTGAATAACCAACAACAAATATGTATACAAGTGTCAGGGCCGTTCTTGACTGTCGCTTTCATCTCCCGTCTACTGATGTCTATTCGCCTAATATGGCATTTCGCTGAGCACGGTCCTTAGCGTACTTTGAATCTGGATCGTAGCTGTAAGAGACCATGGCACCACCATCGGGAGCTTGAGCTGTCGGGGCAGGGGCAGGCGTTTGTCCATAGGGAACGATGGCACCGCTTCCATCATCTTCCACGAATTCTTCATCTCCGCGAGGATCGTCACCCTCGTCCTCGAATTCTTCGACAACAACCTCTCGTTCCTCGTAGATACCTTCCTTAGGAGGTGGATCACGATTAGGCAGCATCCAACAGTAGAGACAGATGAAACAGCACAACAAGAGAAGAAGCAAAAGGATTAGGAGGTACCACCATTTGAACCAGCCATCGTCTTCGTCTTCTTCCCCATCGAACCCACGATTTCGGGAACCAGGTGGAACTTGCTCCTTATCTGTCATGATGCCAATATAAAGAGGTGTTTCAGGGTCTACACGTTGCAAGACATTGTTGTAGGTACCATCATCAACTGCAGTTTGGGTAGCATCGGTATAGGCGTTCTGAACAGATACTTGGTCTTCGTCGCTCGACATAAGCACATCATACGTGGCAGAAGCAGAATGGCACGTAGCTCCCTTAATGGCGTTAGATGGGCAAGGATATTCGACTACATTGTCGACCTGTTGGGTTCCGGGAACAGCCACAACGCGCAAGCGACGACCCCCGACAAGAATGCGTCGACTTTCTGCGTCCTTCTTGGCAATTTCATTCACTACTTCGTTGGAGAAGACAGGAAAAGAAGCATCCAAACCTTCAGCTTTGACAGCCGTCGGGTCCTTGATATTTTCAATATTTGATACACGAAATGACACTCGAACCTGCGAACCCTTGGCATCCCCTCCGAGACCAAAGTTCTCGTCGGTAGGATTAGAACCAGCCTCATCGTTTCCGGATGAAGGATTTTCAGTGCCTGTTCCGGCAGCTGGAGGGTCAGGAAAGACACAACCATCCGCTTCAATCATCATGGCTTCGGTATCCAAATCATCTCCAACTTCTAAATCAACAAAAAGCTGCTCTGTGTGGGCAAAGAGATTGAGGGTTTCTGGTTCTGATTTCCAAATGTAGTTTTCTACCAAGATATCAATCTCACCAGGAGACAACTTCATACTGTCAAAGACATCGTTGGCTGAAATTTGGGTATGGGCTTCGTCTGCCTTGTAAGCAAAGGCTGTAAAGTTTAGGACAATATCTTCCTTTTTACCAGCTCCACTTTCATCAAAATACCAATTAATGTAAGTCGCCTTGCTATAGATAGTGGAGTCCTCCAACTTTTTGCGAAGCTCTTCCGTAAAAAATTCATTGACTTCGCACAGCAGGGAATTCACTTCATCTTCTGTGGGCGACTTTTCGTGGTCTTTGAACATGTGAAACTTTAACGAAAAGTCCACCATTGGACCCAGGTCTCCAGCATCGTTGTAATTGTTTCCAAAAGGCCAGTTCTCTTGGCCATTGGAAGGTAAAATGGGACGGCCAGCGGCCGCATCAGGACCAGCGTTTCCACCTTCGGGAGAACCTCCGGCTCCAGCTCCGTCGCTTCCGGCTTCGTCATTGGTAGAAGCTGGTGCTGGGATTGTAGGAGCCCCGGTGGGAGCTGGACTAGTGGTAGGTGTCATAGTAGGAGCACCGGTTTCAGGACATTCCGCCGAGGGCAAGTCTCCTTCTACACGAGACCTCTTGACACCATCAAAGGACATTTTGTTAGCATTGTTGAAAAAATTGAGACCCTTGGGCTCGGCTTCCCAGATCCAATCTGTGATAAACTTTTGAAGTCCAGCTTCTCCCAGAGCCTCCATTTCATCAATCAAGATTTGATCGTCCAACCAATTTGCGTCACCTTCCGCCATTGCGTCGCTGAATTCCACAGTAAAGTTGATATGAGCGGGCAAGTTTTCGCCCTCATAGTAACCCCAGTTAATCTCAGTGGCCTCAGCATGGACACTTTTCAAGCCGGTGGCATTCTGAACAAGCCGGGAAAGAAAGTACTGGGTCTGGCAGAGCACACCCTCGACATCTTCCTTAATGACCTCGGTATCCGGTGTAAGATCATCTGCAAAGAATCCAAATTTAAAAGCGAAGCGAATCACCTCTTGGCCATCTTGAGCTAAGACAGTGGCAAGGATGAAGCCGATTACTAGCAGCAGAGTCTTGAACATGATACTCGAGTAGTTACTGTCAAATAGAATGACGTGCAGAATGCTCTATGAAGGAATGGTAAGGCTAGCTAAGGTGGATGTTTTCTCGTTGACTTTTGACAGAATACCCTGTATATGTTGCTATTTTTAATCAAAAGAGTCACGGCAGCAAACAAGAGTGTCCTGGAGATATATTCACAAGGTGTGATAGGACCACAAAGTCGCGAGAAAATAAAAATACAACTTCCCTCGTTGATCTTGGTTTGGGTTGTTACTCTAGTAGCTACGCTACTACACTTCTTACTTGTAAATAAAAGTAATAATACTCAAAATTAGGAATGATATCTTTCGGCCAAGAATGACTTGCCGTACTGATTCTGCAGTAAATAGGACGCACACAAATGTTTGAGTCATAGTGACCAAGCCGGTCATTTTTTATTCTTACTTTCACTGGCTGTGATGATTAATTTGTTCAGTGGACAGTAAAGCGGTGGAAGGCCAATCTCAGAGGTTTTTCGGTGTCAAGCAAAGAGAAAGCCAAGTCCGTGTTGACCAACGTAACGAAGCAAGAAGTCATCACTCATCACACACAGGAATCCGAGGAAACAACTGTTGATTACTACGACCGCAAGCCAAAAGGAATTCTGTTTTAAGATCCCAACAACCCGCACAACTTAATGTCAGAAAACGAGCAGCAACAACAGCAACAGCCCTACCGAGATCCCACCGGTTTGCGGGTTCTTTGTTTGCACGATGCCCATTCTAGTGCCTCTGATTTGAAAGCATTGCTCAAAAACCTTGGCGATCGGCTCTACGTAAAACACGGCATTGATCTGGTGTATATTAACAGTCCTCTTTGTGCCAGCGTTCAGAGTGACAGTGACCGTCACTGGTTCGAAGCTGCCTCGAAGAAGCAAAGGCAACAACAAGCAGCCGCGAATAAATTTGGTCGAACCCAACAACAGGAGCACCAGCAAGAACAAGAAGCACAGTCATCATCCGAATCTCCCGAAGAAGATCAACCTCAACTGATTGGATTAGATGCATCGTTGTGTTTGTTGCAACAAATTTGGAATTCCATGCCGTTTTGGGGTATTTTAGGCATTGGACAAGGAGCTGCCATTGGATCTCTCCTGAGTCTCTTGCCCAACATCAAACCGAGAGCTAAATTTGGGATCTTCGTACAGGGAGAGGCGCTTATTCAGGAGGCCGAACGATTGGTGGATGCAGATGATTGGTCATGCCTGCATGTATTAGGTAATATGCGTGAAAAGTAAAATTGTATTGAATTGTTTGATAAATGGCTGGGATCTCACCTTTCTTCTGTTTTGTTCTTGCGGTATCACAGATCCAGATAATTTGTCGGGAACAGAGGAACGACTGATACTACAATTCGGCGGAGATGTTCATCGCATCCGACGCAAAGATAATGATGCCTACTTGAGAAAAATCATGAATATTATGGGCAAGGTACGGTCGACCGGCTTCTTCTTATCACCTATTTTCTGTTTGTGTAATTTACCTCACTGCATGATCCGGTCCTTTCTGCAGTTCATTATCGACGAAAAGAAAAAGATTCGAAAAAGCAATGGCGCAAGTACGGCGCTGGCATTACAAAATCAATTATACGTGGTAGAACAAGAAGCGGCACAATTTATTGCAAAGCGTATTGCAGAAAACCCGCCGTCTGTTCTCATGGCCGTGGTGGCTCCAAAGGCCGTGGCAGCTGCTCCTGGTGGTATGAAGCGCCGAGGGAAAGACGAAGAGGGCGGTGGAGCGCCCTGTCCGCCAGAGTTCTTGCTGAGACGACAAACACGACAAGCGGGAGACGGAGAGAAACATGAGGCCAGTCGCGCCCATCCGTCGGAAGCAAAGAGCGGCACTGAAAAATAATGATTTTATCAATTTTATCACTTTCAAAGGCTTTCTTGAGAGGGCACCTACCGCAACGTGGCTAATATTACTCAGCTACAGGGTAGCTAAATGTGCAGCAATCGTGTTGGCGACTTCATCACCACTTATTAAAGCGGCGTGTACACTTCCCTCGTACCCAGATATAGTTGCCTCTCCCGCAAAGTGAAGCCGATTTTCCCATTCAGAACTTTTCAAGGCTTCCGTGTGCTCAGCAAGTGTCCCTAAGCGGTATCCACTGTAAGCACCCAGAGAGTAGGGGTCCTCCTCCCAACGAGAAATATGGCAATTTACGCACCACGGCTGCAACTCAGTGGAAAGATTGTAACCCATAGCATCCGATAGAAAGCCTAGAACAGCGTCGCGAATCACCTTGTCGGTCTTGTTCGTTGCCCAGAGTCCAGCGTCACCTACCAGAACAGCTTCGATAGAAGGGACCCCCTTGCTGGCCCAGAGGTTGCCCAGCAGTAAGTAGCACCCAATATCATTGTTTTCATCCTTGCAGCTTCGTACCAAGCCAATGAAATACTCCTCCTTAGGCCAAAAGATTCGATCGAACGTCAAGAACACTTTTTTATAACACCCCATTTGCATGCGCTGAATGGCATCTTGCTTCTCAGCGGAAAGCTCGGGAACAAAGTTAATCCCAGAAATGCTGTTGACACTGTTGGCAAGGCATCCCAATGATACGGTAACGACACAGAAGTCTGCTTCCACAACCATGCCCGAACCCGTTTCTACACAAATTGTTTTTTCCGCCGACACACTTTGTTTTCGAATGCTGACAACAGGGTCGTTCAAGCAAACACAAGAAGATGACGATTGTATAAGAGGTTTCAGTACTGACAGCATTCCCTGCTTCAGAGTACAATGAGGACCAAAAAAGTCCCCTTCATCATCGTATGAATCATCATCGATATCATTGGCGTCATTGTTGTCGTCAGTTTCATCCGGTATATTGGCAGAAAATTCTAAAAGCTGCAATCCCGAGGCACTGGTTCCATGCCAACATTCAATCAAATGTCGATAAAATCCAGCCACTAACGATACTTTTGGATTCTTCTCATTTTGTAGAGATAAGATAATGTCCAGAGCTTGTTGAAAGCTCATTTCGGTACTAGCTTTCATGTCACCTTTTACTGACATATTATATCCCATAGTTCCCACTTTAATCATGATTTGGTTGTGAAACTCCAAAGCTTTCGTAATAATTTCGTCATCGTGCTTGCAGCATTGGCCTTCAACGAAGAGAGCCAAGTTTTGAGTACGATGGAGCACACGACCGGGACGCGTCCAAGGATTTCCGTGGACGAAGATCGGTTCCAAATGCGTTCCACAGACACTTTCACCCGTTGCTGTGATTTGCTGTAACAGCTCCATCATAGGATTGATGGGTCGGTCGTTACATGCTGGTATGGAAGAGAAAGCGGGCCACCTGAAACCAGTACCGTGCACCCAGGCGGCACCATGATCACGGTATATATTTATAGAAGCCGCAGTTGTATTGCCTATTCCTGTGTCGTCGTCGTCATTTATATTGGAAATGATTGGCAGGGAGTCTAGAGTGGTATGAATACGACCACCCAGTCGGTTACGGGCTTCCACAACCAGTAGATCTGAGGGCTCCAACTTGATTGAACCATTATTCAACAACTTGTGGGCGCACATCAACCCACTGGCACCAGCGCCCACGATCGCCACTTTAACATGCATTGTCGACTGTTCCTTAGTAGTAGCACCTGTGGTTGAGGTCATGTTGTTTAAGTTGTTTCTGTTGAAAGTTGAACCATGATAATATTATTTTTTCATCTTTTTGTTTTTCTCCTTTGAAGCTCGACGCACACGAATTCCAATTTCCCGAAATCAAACAACCACCGCAGTTGTAGACCTACTAGACTAATGGGAGTCCTACGTTGCTGTAAGTATGGTTGACTTCGGACGAACATATTTCTCTATGTATTGTTGTTTGAAAAAGCCTGCGTCGACTACTTTATTCCATAAAGTCTCCTCTTGAGATCTGCTCAGCGACACACCTAGAACAGCGGCAAGTAAAAAAGTATCTGGATTTCAAACGAAGGTTGCGTTGGGACTCGTTCAACTTGATGGCATGTGGACTCAAATAACTGACCAAGAGTTCTTCTCCTTGAGCAATATCACGGATAGAAATTAGTTGAATTTGACTGGAACGACCAGTATCAGTAGATATTGACGACAGTCCATCAATGATGTCCACATTTGGTTCGCAGGCGTGGTTCGTCTTGGAAAAGAGGGGAAGAAGGACGCAGCAATGGACCTGGCCGGCTATTTCTTCAATATCCCCCGCGTTAGCATTTTGAAGCAAAAATTTTGCAAACGCTTTTGAAAGCTGTAAATCATCGGACCCTTTGCTGTCGCCACGGTCGTTTTGCAACACATTTTCCTCGTAAATAGCAAATGGAGATTTGGTCTTGACATCTAGCGTGTTTCGTCGGCAAACAATAATCAGTCGCTCAAAATAACTTTGCGATAGAACAGTTGATTCGCTCTCTTTCAGCTGGAAGATATTGAAAAATGCACGGTAAACCGGTTTCAAGATATTAACAGTGCTGCTGTCATCTTCATCGAGATAACGCGAATTTGTCGGTACTCCACACATGCCGTCCAGTTGTTTTCCCAAAACACTGTCGCCTGGCATGGTATTCGTAATGCGCATACCCGTCAGAATGCTGCAGAAAAGACGCATCGCCAGAACAATTTCCCAGTGGTCGGCTAGATAACTATTCTGGCCTTTGTCAAACACGATGTCTGCGATGGCGCCCAGTGCAGCTCGATAGCGGCAGCAATCTTCAGCTACCTCTTTCAAGAAAACTTGTTTGCACTGGTGGGAACAGAAGATTATTTGACAACCCTGGCATGCAAATCGTCCTTGATGGTCCTTCAAATACCTTGACGACAATGTTGTTTTGTTTGTAGTGGTCGTAGCGGTCATCACCGCCTCCAACTCCGGCGAGTACTCGGGCACTGGCCAAAGACAAGCCTGAGGAATCGGATAATCTTTATCAAAATAAGTTGAGAGCGGCTCCAACGAAGCAAAACAGTTTTCGCAAGCCCGTACAGGACCAAAGGGTCGACCATTTGTCATTTCTCGGTTCGGTATCTGGATTGCTGTTGTTGTGTGGCACACTTCTGTCCAAATCGTTTCTCCTTTCTCAATATCCCGAGAAGCCAACAGTCCATTGCCTTTTTGGAATTTCGTCAAGTCAACAATATGGACAGGAGGGCGTGCCTTTTTTCCGTCGCGTGTGGTATAGTAGGCCCTCGAAAACGACGTGGACAAGGTTTCCTCAACCACTGTGCTACATTCCTTCCTGTTCATCTTTTCCAAAGGACAGGAGACAAAAATTTCACAATTGCGCGACCAAAACGAAGATGAAGTAGAAATCGAGATACGAAGATTTCGTCGACAGGGGAACAATCCTGTCAACCTGCTCTATCACAAACTATGATCTTTGTACGACTATGATAAGGCGTTTATGTTAGATGTCGGGGAATAGGGGTGTATCTGGAATACCAAATCTCATTTACTGCAAGGGCGAGAGGCATAGTCGCTATTAGCCCTAACCCTGAAAAGGAATATTTTAATCGGAGTACTAGTACCAGGGTACCGTACTACTTCGCAAACGGGGATTGGATTTTCCTGAGTTGAGACTATTACGGTAACTACTACTACTACTACTACTACTACTACTACTACTACTACTACTCTAGTAGAGGCACCACCACTGTGCAGTACAGCAGATCTACTGGCTACAACTATCTTTTCCATACTCTTTTAGTAGCTGATACTACTTGCTAGTAGTAGTAGCAGCAGTTGGATAAGAATACTGATGTACTCCGAGTAGCCAATTGGCGGCTAGACGACACGGGCTGCAGTTGCGAATAGGATTAACTCCATAAAAATATCTGCTTCGGCTCTTCAGGCGGCAAATAATGTTCATGCATTTCTTGCATAAAAGAGAAAACGCGAAGCTCTTCATTTTGTCCCGAACACTACTTTCTACTCTACTTTTTATTCAATCTAGCAACAAATAAGTTCGTCATGCTGGGGAGTGGAAGTTAAACGAAACTCAAGTAGACAAGTAAAAATTAAATAATAATATCCAAAATGTGACCTGACCAGCTTGAGCCGATCATTTATTTTTTTATAAATAATGAGTATTGATGTCGATTGGACCAAAAGTAGATTAATTCTTTGTTATTAAAATCAAAATTCTAATTATCTGAAAGATAGTTAAATTGGAACGAAAAGAGCCATGGCCACTACTCGCGACCCCGCCGAAGATGAATTGCCCGGCCTTCCTCCTTCTCACTTGATGGAGCCCGGTGGCTACAGTCCTGTGTTCAGGGATTTGTTGGAAAAGGAGGCTGCCCTTTGCCTTTGCAAGCAAACTTTTGAGGATAAGCTCAAAGTCGAAATTAACCTTCAGCGTGTTTCTTGCCCCATGTTCTTGAACAAGCGAAGTGGTTTCCAGGATAATTTGAATGGAACAGAGCGTCCTGCCCAATTTACTCCTCGTGATTTCGCAGAAATCAAGCTCCAGGTGCCTTTTAGTCTCGCCAAATGGAAGCGTTGGGCTCTCGACTACTATGGCATGGCTCCCGGAAAAGGCATTGTAACTGATTTCCGTGGTCTTCGTTGTGACGACGATGTTGACTATACACATTCCCTGTAAGCTTTGTTCGTCCGTAAAAACTATTTTTCATGGTTTTCAAAAATGATTTCCAAGCCTCCACCACGCAATTCCTACTGCATCATAACATTATTATTCCTTTTCCGTTTAATTTTGCAGATATGTTGATCAGTGGGACTGGGAAAAGGTTATCAACCCCGAAGACCGCAATGAGACATGCTTGATGGACACTGTTAAGGGTATCTACAAGGCCATTTACGAAACCCATCAGCATATCTGCTCTACTTACGGAATTGAGGAGTGCCTTCCCAAGGAAATCGCCTTCGCCAACACGGACGAGTGCCTAAAAAAATACCCCAACGCTACCCCTAAGGAGCGTGAGAATATTTTGTGCAAGGAACATGGTGCCGTCTTCTTTATGGGGATTGGAGGGAAGAAGGTAGATGGCGAGCTTCGTCACGATGGCCGCGCCCCCGATTATGATGACTGGACCACTCCCCGTGCCGATGGCGGAACAGGCTTGAACGGAGATATTTTGGTGTGGAACCCCATCCTGCAGGAGTCCTTCGAACTATCCTCCATGGGTATCCGTGTCAACCCCGAGGCGTTGGAGATGCAGCTTAAGTTATGCGACGCCGAAGAGCGCAAGGAATACTTGTGGCATCAGTTACTCTTGAACGGAAAGTTGCCCCAAAGTATTGGTGGAGGAATCGGCCAGTCTCGTTTATGCCAGTTCATGTTGCGCTGTGCTCACATTGGTGAGGTTCAACATGGATGGTACGATCCGCGGGAAGTTGAGGAACTCAAGGAGCATAACATTCGCTTGTTAGGGCTCGGCGAGTTTACTGAAGATCCTTTGGCCGCCAGTTTGCATCCTGGTGTTACTATCAAGACGGAGAAGAAATAATAACGTTGATCCAATTGAATTCGATTGTGCTAATTTGGCTGCGAAGGCGGCGACAGTTTCGTTTGCCCCTGTCATATTATATTTTTTCGGAAGGAATATTCGAATAATAATATTACAACATGCCTTGAATTTACCTTCATTTTTTATTTGCGATGACATATCTAACAGCTTTGTGTTGTGCTACGGATTATCGAACAGAATGAGCTCCTGGAGTTTCTTATTTGTAAATGTAGTATTGCCAGGACAACTCCTCGACCACCTTCCAATCCGATTGAAATCCTTCCGGAAAAGTAATCAGCCCCCCACATCGACATAGGCGGGTTCCTTTGTGGCAGCAGGGATAATGTCACGTCTTCCGGATATAGCATAACTTAATTCGCCGTACGGCATTAGTTTGTCCTTGTTTTAATGCCCCTCGGCCCATTTAGGTTTGTCATCGGTCGACCACACTGGCCAATTCGTGACATACAAATCCTTTCATAGTTCCGGAGTAGCCGTTTCGACACAAAAGTTGTTATGCAATCTTCGAGGTCCTACAGCAGAATCGGACCCAGAATATTTATCGGGCCAACCGGCCACAGCAGGGTGGGCATCCTGTATCCTGCATCCTCGTCACCGCTTTCAGCGCTGCTTAATTTTAGCTTCCAACATCTTTGTGAGTTTGGGATGAGTTGTTGAAAGCAAGGCAAGCGTGACGGATAAGAAAAATGCCATGTGAAGGCTGACGAAAACCAAGGGACCAGGAAATACAATCATTGTATCTGATAGCACAACAGAACAACCGCACAACTAATTAATCAATTGTAGTAAAATTATAAATATATCGTCAAGCCTTTTTTTTCAAGTTTCATAAAAAGATATAGTGGAAAGAGTAAATAATTATACAGTAGTCATTTATTTATGGATAGAGTAATAGTGTGTACAATAAGACGCAGGCGGCAAGTAGTCTAGTACTGTACGACCTACTTGTGTACCGGTATGACCCAACTCCTGAGTCCCATGAATATCGCTAATCGGAAACAGAGAAAAATGCCATGATCCACCTGGGCTTATTTTGATTTCCATTCGCGGAAAGACACCAGACACCAGACAACGAAACCTCTAACCCTAATGGCATCAAAAACATCAATTGAGTGGCTGGCTGATGAAAACAAAAAGACTGGATTTAACCCCCCTAAAAAACCATGAACAAAAAAAACATGATGGAAAAATAAATTATGAAAACAATAAAGCAATAATGAGCAGATTAACCTGGCTTTTGTTGACCATTTCAGCTTTCGCGACTGCACAGTCATCGCAGCAGATATCTCGCAATTTGATTACCAACGGTCAGATCGTTAGTCCTGGTGCATATCCCTTTTTTGTTTTTAATCGGTATGGCTCTAACGTTGGCTGTGGCGGCACGCTGGTTTGGGATGATATCGTACTGACGGCAGCACACTGCTTGCGAGCATTCCAGGGTCGTGGCGTTTACGTTGGTGCCGAGGTAAATTTTGGATTTGACGGCGATGCTGAGTTCCACGAAGATGAAGTGGTTATCCTACACCCAGATTACAACAGCAGCAGCCTGCTAAATGACATTTCGGTCATCAAATTACAGACGTCCAGTAGTAAACCACATGCAATCCTCAATCGTGATGCTGAGCAACAAATAGTGGGAACTCCCATGACAGTTATCGGTTTTGGTGATACAACATTTCGAGGCGATTTAAGTCCAGACTTACTGGAGACTCAAGTCTCCGGGTTTGATTTCAGCGCCTGTGTGAAAATTCACGAAGACCAAAATCGTGTTTTTGACGATATTGCCCAATTTTGTGCACTGGGATTGGCTGGGCGCGATTCCTGTGATGGAGACTCGGGTGGACCGCTTTTGTTGTCGGTCTCTAGCGATAAATACATCCAAATGGGAATCGTTTCTTCGGGGTTAGGTTGTGGTGATGAAGGAATACCTGCGCTTTACACCCGTGTGAGCACCTACATTAATTGGATTGAAGGGCAAATATGTGTTCTCTCTTCCAACCCACCGGTTTGGTGCCGCACTTGGATGAACAATGATGAAAGCGGGAATGTCGGTGGAGGGGCCGTGGATGCGACAGCCGAACAAATCATGTACAACAACACACCCTCTACCTTAGCGGGAGATATCTCGAGCAGCTTCAAATCACCTTGGAAAGGTCATTGGGCTGTGCTCGTGGTAGTATTATCAGGGGTTGGTAGGTTTCTATGATCATAATTAATTTAGTATACAAATTTTGCGTCTATTTCAAAGTTGCTTTGGCCTCTTGATTATTTTTGTAGGTTCCATCCTTCCATGAGTTCGTCCATTTCTTGAATAAATCTCGTTGATAATGGTTGTGCAGATGTTCATCACGATCCCACTGGTGGGCTACAGGACTGAGAGTCTTTAAGTCCCAATTAAAAACCTCGAATGTATTTTCGTTGTAGAATCCCCAATCCTTAAAAGGTTTTGTGCGGAGTGCTCCCAAATTATTGACAATTCCTTTGCCTTGCTCCCAAACAATAATTTCTCGGATCGATTCAGCATTTTGAAGTTTGCGGGAATAATACAAGTAATTGTGAAAGCCCTGGTCAGCTCCTGTCATACCAATGTCCGTTTCGTCCCATTCGTTGACGAGTGCTCTTAGATAAGTCTCCAAAGCAATTTGCTCCCCTAAAGTGGACATGATAGACGAGTAATTTTTGAGAAATGGATACACATTTGCTACATACAAAAGCCACCGGCACATAACACAAGAAAATCATACCCATAGTACTGCCACTGCAAATGGTAGGTTTGTCCTTGAGAGCATTCAGAACTTCCTCGCCGTAAGCATTCTTCAACCAATTTCGATTTTTGGTCGACTTTCCAAGCCTCGTTGCTTCTGCATTTTCGCCAAAAAAGTACAAAAGTCCAGATTTCTCTGCCTCTTCTTTGGATTGTCGGGGTAACTTGGCAAATGGGTCGGACTGGAAGAAGGAATCACGTGCATCAATCAAGAGAATCCAAGAATTAGGATTATAATACCGGGCCCAGATCCAGTACCATTCGTATCGTAGTGTGGCGACAACTCGATGAGCTCGAGGATCTTCGGCGGTTCCCAGTACTTGATCGGTCACAGGATCCTTCCAGCCGTACACATTAGAAAGTATACACATTTGGAAAATATCCAGTCCACCATGTGGCATATCACGTCTCTTGGCTCCTGGATTGCCCATGGTATCTAAGCACGACAGTTCGTGGTTGTAAACAATCACATGCACCCGGTTTTGAAACTTCAAATATTCCATGACGTCTTCCTTAATCATTTCCGGTTCCGAAATGGCCAGGACGTAATCACCGTCAAAGCCAGTATCTGCAAGAGTCTCGATAAACATCATGTAGTATTCCAGACCGTACCCTTCTGCGTAGGCGAAAATTGCATCTTTCTCTGGTCGATGGACACCAAACGCGGGCTCCACAATAACGGTTACATCGTTACCAGGAAATTTCCCATCGTCTGGGATAAGGTGTGTTGGTTTGGGAAAGGCCGAGGGAGCCAAGACTTGGATCTCATCAGGAGGTGTAAAGAGATTGGCTGTCAAGTCACTATCATCCACTGTACCTTGAGCTACAGCCACTTCCGTAAAGACTCCAGCTGCGGGTAAGGAGAGGATAAAAAATTGCCGGACCCCGAGGCTTGTAGAGAATCTCATTGCAATCTAGTGGACAAAAGTTGATGAACTATGCTCTGATGTCACTTTTAGCTAACTTCTTACTTGTAGACTATGCCCAAGGAAAGTAGTGACAAGGAGGGACGAAATTATGAAAAGGTCATTCTATTATCTTTTTGGGTAATTATTCGACAAGTGTGCGCCTCTTGATTGAGTTGTTATCCCGATTCCTGCTCACGAGGGATCCCAATTCAATACAGTAGTCTACTCGTATCAAATAATACTACTAGATTCAAATTATCAGAAATCAATGATGATTTTTCCGTCCATTTCGCGTCTATCTCCGTGCACTATAATCGCAACTTGGATCACTCGTCCAAGCATTGGTGAGGGCCCCCGTCCATCCGAATACTGAGGGGTGTTTCCCACGACTGACGATCGACAAGGCTGGTCAGCACAAGTTGCCTTCACGTGACTAGTGTTGGTAACCGGAACAAACACAAAAATGTGACCCGCCCTGTAATATTCAGTGCGAAGTTGGATAGTCAAACGGTTTTTTTCTGCTTGAAACAAATCTACCTCCTGTCCACATGAAAAGTGAATATCACTGCCCAAATATTGAGGCTTTTGTGGAGTGACAGGCTTGATATGAAAGATTTCGGTTTCATGAGGACCCAAAAGCTTGCTGAGGAGTGGTTGATTGGACGCACTGGAATTGTGATTGGAGGCTATATGGTCATTTGTATCAGGGTACTCCGGTGTTCCTGATATCCAATTATATTTGGAGGACCAAAACGAAAAGACATGATAACCGTGCTTTGGGTTGATCGCCTTTCGGTAGGATGTTGAAGAAGAAGCTTCTGGTGGTGGAGCTAGAGCAAGCGGGGGTATGTGGACAACAGCAGCACGGTCAAGCCAGTTGCTGAGGGAAAGAACCGTCCAGGTTCCAAGTCCTCGCACCATGTGTATGCAGCTACGTTGTCGCTCGTTCGGGTGAGCCGGTGCTGATCCTGGGCGAAACGCAGCAAAAGTGCTGAAGAAGCCAGCCTCTTCATTGTGGTCTCGATCGGAGTAGTCGAGGGGTACCTCTTCCCTAGTGTTTTTGCGAAAGTCGTCGCGCTTTTCAAAGGCGTCCGTGCACCAAAGACGCAACATGGTCGGAAGGCTGTGCCCGTCTTGCAGTGAATGCAGGTCCAAAACTACTGCAGTGACACCAGTCATGGGGAAGATCTTGGTTAGAATGTGCATGCGGGCAGGACTTACTTTGGTCAAATCATCCGATAAAAGTAGCATGCCGCAAGTAAGAGCCACAATTGAAGCAGAACTGGCAACTTCCTCCAAGGTCAGTCGAGTTGTACTTCCCAACATTAAACAATCTGGATCGTTGTGCCACCACCGGTGGCCCAAAGGAGCTCGAGTAATCGAATTGCGGATCATTCCTCGCAATGACGGGAGTGTACCTTGGTCCCAAGACGGCAACGGAAACGAAGGATACCACGAAGGTCCAGTATCTGCAGATACTCTCATTCCGTCGACGTAGCCAACTCCGCTACCAAGGGGACACCCGCATCCAATCAAAAATGTGTTTGGTCCTGCTGCTGATCGGATGGTATGCATTGCTAGATGCATGGCCTGAGCTCTGGAAAGTGAGGGATCATGCTTGCCATTTCCCTCCAAGCAGGCTGCGTAGAGAAAGTCAATTTTTAATACAGTATATCCCCATTCTTGGACTGCTCGGCGAATGCAAGTGAAGACATACTGTAGCACCTCCGGGTTTGTGGCATCAAGTCCATAAAAATACTTTCCGCAGTGGGCGCTATTGGCTGGGATGCCTTGCTCGTTTCGAATAATCCAGTCAGGATGCTCTTGGACTATCACAGAGTTTTTATCAGCCGCAAAAGGGGCCAGCCAGATCCCGGGCCTCATCCTTTCGTCGCGGATGTTGTCAGCGACCGATTTCATGCTATCTCTAGAGGAAAATTTGCCCGGCTTGAGTGAATTCCAGTCTCCCCATGCTGTCATATATCCATCATCTACTACGCTGACATTCGTGGGACATGTCTTGCGTAGCTTCGACAGTGTGGCAAAATTAGCCCGAAGACTCTCTTCATCAATATTTGTATAGTAATGATACCAAGAACACCAGCCTGTCAACAGGGGTCCATTTTGTAGAGGCTTAGCTCCATTGTATCCAGCCACTGCCCTGAGATAGTGTACTAATGGTTCTTCATCGTACGTATGAGGCGCTTCCAATTGAGCAAAGGCCCAATCTGTTTGCAAAACCCTGCCAGAATACGAAGCCTTGCTAGGCAAAAGCAGTTGGCCTTGATGTGAAGCGTGCATCTGCAAGCGCTGCAAATCAGGGTCAACAGAAATGATTCCAAACTGATGTCGCTGGGACAGCCACCCCAAAATCAAAGCTGGTCCTCCTCGTTCGTCCAGAGGCGTGTGAACCACTGCGCGGCGGAAGGGTCCTCGTCGCAGATTGCCCTGGCGGCGGTTGTCAGGACTGCCGTCTGCGTTTACAGTGTCCGTCGCTACCTCGTCATCCTCTTCTTCCTCTTCGTGGGATGTTATACACGTGAAAAAGTCCGATAAGTATGGTTTGGTGTTACGACTTTTGCTAGTTGAACGCCATAAGGGTGCACGGTGTGAAGGAACATACTCAAGTGAGTTTGGGGGGACAGAGGCGCCGTGGTTGAAGGCACGACTATACACATCCGGCATAGCTGATTGGGGTTGGGGTTGTCCGAGGGGTACAGATCCAGCAAAGGACCAGCTTTGAAAGCCATTGATAAACATATGTGTTGGATTGTGTTGTTGGGATTGTGGCAACAGAGGGCCATCCAATACTGTGAGGGTTTCGAGGGCAATGGACAAATCTTTCGGCGCTGGTGGGATTTCCACTTTCCATAAAAGCGGAGGCTCATCGTCATCATGTGTCGTGTCTTTGGGCATGGCAAATGTTATTGTTGGCCCACGGGTGTGACCTGTTGGCTCGAGGGAATCTGCCGAAGCAAGATCTACATCCACCTCTTGTTTCATGGAACGCAAAAAATTGTCATCACCTTGTCGATTACTTCGTGCGTGCTCCATATGTTCGTCCAAGTTCTCTCGATATTCGCTAGGTATATTGGAAGGAACAGCTTGTTGAAACGCTTCTTCTGGCCAGGCCAAATATAATCGAATGGCAGAACATTCGCCCACACCTCGAATTTCCAAACTTGCCAAGGATTCAACAGAGTCAATATCATCCGTAGTTAAGCAAATTGAATGAAATGGGTCCTCAATGGCACAGCACGAGCAACAACATTTTAAAAATGAAGCCTTCGCGAAACTGCCGACAGTACCTAGCATCCTCGTCTGTGATTGGCAGCACCGCGTGGTGGTATAGGATGGAAGGCGTTGCCAGGCGGATTTGTAGACCATTCTGAGGAGAATAGAGGATTGTAACGTCCAAAACGGACTGCTGAAGGTCCATCCAGTCGACTTCAGAGGTGACACTTGAGGTTTAGTTTCAGTGGATGTTGTCAGCAGGGATGCCCGTTCATCATTGTCGGACGTGGATGTGTCTGCTGTTGTAGCGGTGGCGTTACTTGTCGGCATGGTCTGAGTTTTAGCTGGCACAACTTTGGATCTGAACGAAGATTCGTCTTCCAGCGTTCGTTGGAGTTTCATCACTCTAAATTTCTTGCTTGAGCCTATTTCCGATTGGCTGGCGTCTGCGTCTGAGGTAGAGTCGGGGACAACGACCGAGAAGGTCCACACATCATTTGAGAGTGCCCCAATAGGATTCAATGCTCTCGAGTCCATCTTTAATATTTTCAAGATCTTAATGAATGGAGTTTGACAAGATTCAAATTCCTTCTGTGGATAAGAGTATGAAATAATTTGGAGAGAAAGTGATGTGGTATTGCTAATAGGACTTGAGAGAGTTGTGCGTAGTCGTGCGTTTGGTCGATACAGGATGCAGGAGATGGATAGCGAGAACGAAAAAGAGATATTTTTTTGCTCGGAGTACACAAAGAAAATTGAATAGATTGCACACATGCCAGAATTCAAATTGAATAGATTGCACACATGCCAAAATTCCAAATATCAATACTAGCTACTACCGGTAGTGAGTAGTAGTAGCCTAGTAGTCTACTGCTCCTTTAAGTTTTTAGATTAGTGTAGCTAGCTAGTGTACTGAATGTATTTGCAGGTTGAATCATACGGTGTCGTTTTATAATGCAATGCTACTGCTGCTGCTTTCCCAAAGGCTACACAGAGAAACTATCCCCTTTTGACTCACAGAGCATCAAATAATCCACCAAGACTAGGACAAGCCCCTTGGATTCTGCGACTGCATCTGTTTCGTTCTTAATGCGCCTTAGAATTCTTATTGCAATAACTCCAGGGCGGCTTCTCCATTGACCATCTAATACGTCACATATAAAGTTGGGACTTCCGTTAATATCAGGTTGCGATAATGATGTGGTGAATACATGTGCTGCAGTAGAAACGACAGATCCTCGTGCGCGAGAGCTCCATGATTTTCCAATATGGCATGGTGTATGGTGTGTCGTGAAATCCGTCACCTCCGGGATTTTTACGAAGCACACGACTGCCCGGGATGCCAGATGCAAGGTCAACAAATGAGACCACACCTTACAAGCTGCCTGACAGTGTGAAACGCGTCTTTTTGGTCAAAGTTCGGAGGATGTATAAGGCCAAGAAAAGAGTGGACAAAGGGGCGACCTTCTCCTTGCAGTCCGTCCAATATGACAGCAAACTGGAACGACGAATAGAGCGGTACAATGGCTTGGTAGAGTTAACTGGCAAACCAATCACCCGATACGTACGCCAACTTCCAACGCCAGTCCAAGGGCCACAACGCTTGGCGGTCTTGTGGGCAGAAGGAAATGCGTATCGGACCAGCAATCATGATGGCAATCCAAACAACCATGTTCATTGCGACGATATGAACGTGTTGTTTTGTGTTTGGGTAGCAGCATTATAGTAGGCTACTGGGTTCAGAAATCAGCGGCATCGGAAGAAATCCAGTCGCCTCGTATCCATTCAACACCCTCTTTATCACCTTCCCTAGCATTATCTTTTTCGCCGTCTTCATCGTCATCATCATCGTCGTCCATTAAATCGGACAGTAAATCATCGGCCGCCGATTTTGGTTTTGGACGAATGCATCGAATTTGTACCGCTTGTGCTCCCACAAAGTATCCAGCCTGAGTCCAAGCCAGCATTTGTTGGGATGTGTACGGTCCGTCTATAAAAAATGAAACGATGATGGAAAGTAGACCTTGTTAGACATTGATGAGTTATGCAGCAATCAGGGGAGACGAGGCGGATCACAAACAAAAACTTACGAATCTTCCCATCTTGTATTCCCTTGTATTCCCAATACATAGTATGGGATGAGTCAGAAGTACTGCCTAATGCACCTCCAGAAATATCACTCGTAGATTTTGCTTGAGCTTTTTGAGGCACAAGAGAAGCCAAATCGTTTCTCGTTTTCTGGTAAATGTCCACGTCACCCAAATTGAGCAATGTATTGGCAGCTTCAGTTAAATCGTTCAAGGAAGTTTGCGCAGCCTTCCAGGATTCAGAGGAGGATTGTGCTTGCACCTCGTCTTTCCCTTTCTTTTTCGTTTTATTGTGGCTGGGTTTTCCTCGCTTGAGTAGCTCTCCATATCGGATCACGGCCTGCATGATGTTTTCTTTATCGCCTCCCAAAAGAGGCAAGATTTTGGCGTACATTTTTTCTTTCGTGAGTTGTTGTTTATCAACTTCACCAGCATCGTCATCGTTCGAGGACTCATCGTCCTCAATCGTTTTCCCGGAGAATTGATCCGAATCCTTCAAACCATCCAACCAGGCGTCAGGCTCGTCGTCGTCCCCGCGTTTTCTGAAGACATATGTATCGCCATCAAAGTAACCAGTACCATCTGATTTTTCATTTTCCATATGAAATGGTTCTACTGGGATGCCTTCTGCGGATAAACTTGTGGTTCTATCAATTTTTGTAGATTCAATGCCTTCTTCTTCATCATCTAGCTCTCCTCCATGGCGTTGCTTCTCGCGTCTCGCTCGCTTGGCTTCTAGTTTCTGCTTCTCGGTGGGCAGACCTTCAACAAGTTCGTCCTCTTCTTCATCGGGAACCCAATCATCAATATCGTCCATTTCATCTTGATTTTGTTTTCGATCGTTGCGTGATCGCTTCTTCGTGTGAAGAGGTTGCTGCAGATCAACCACATGACTTTTCTGGGCAAGATTATTATTTGCTTCTTCCTCTGCTTCCTTCGTGGCCGAGTCGAAATGAACCGATTTTGATTTATGCTTCGGCGGCATCATGCAATTTTCAAATAGGATACAGTAGATTGGAAGAGTGGGAGCAAGAGGTACAGAGGATGTTATTTCCTATTGTGATTTGATGTGATGTAATGTGATGTGATGTTGACGATGTGATATGTGGTGTGTGGTGTGTGCCTGTTTATGGAGAATGAGTAGTCTAGTAGTAGTACTACTAGCTAGTAGCAGGTCTGCCACTCTACTATGATTATTAAGAGTAGTCTCATCTAGCTACGTACGACTAGAGACTTATTAGAGTAGAGGAGAATGGTCAATAATGCATTATTTGATCCTGCCTCGATCTTCAAATACTAGTGCCCGGGTGGTTTATATACAATGGTTCAGTCACGGGTTAAAAGTTAAAAATAAGCAAATATATGTTATGGTAGTATTTTTTGTCCGACTCTAGTCTAGTACACTGTAGACTATCATCTGATCTAGTTAGTCCGGACTAGTCTACTGCTACCTGGTACACTGCTACAAGTCTACCACTAGCCAGCTTGAGAGCTAATCACCATTTAAACAAATTGAGATTTATCCTTCTATTATTTCTATGAAATCTTATGAGAGTATATTAAATGGTTGTGGCGGCGCATAAGGAAAAGAGAGCCAATACAGCAGATGAAAAGATTTTTCTCGACTGCGATGATGCTGCCGAGGAGGAGGAGGAGGAGGGATCCAAAGATCCAAATGTCTGGGGCTCTTCTGGTGTTACAACAATAGCCTGCGGTTTGCTCAATGTGGGAGCAAGAGTGCCAGTCTTAGTTTCATCTGACAATGTTGTCGAAGAAGCGATGGACGGAGCGAGAGAAGGAGCTGATGAACGCGCATTCTTGTCCGAATCAAAGCGAACAAGAGAAATAAAACCACGTTCGTTCATGAGAAACCACACTTCTTCCTTCTCTTCGAACTGTCCATTGCTTCCCCAAACCAGTCCCTTTTCTTGTGTAGATTCCAATGATCCAGTGAGTGTCACGAATTCTGCTGGGTTGGTCGCACTGCCTGTAAAGTTATTGCCGAAACCGTTTCTCCCACTGTCCGTGATTGTAAAGCGATACCAACCCGGACGAAGATCAGTGAAGTTAACAGATGATTCCCCAAGCGGACTTGTGGAGGTACCATTCCAGACGGCAAACGGTGTCCAAGTGTCGTCTTCGACGGCGTCAGTATCGTTTGACGAGTAAAGGATTTGCCAGCTGATTTCATCGAGATGCTCGTAAAGATCCATGTTGGCCACCAGGCCACTATTTGGCGCCGCCGGAAAGTCGCCGGGCCACCAGTCGCTGCTTAAGGTCGGCTCAGGTCCTAACCACATGTGTTCCAAATCAGTCCAAGTTCCTGGCTGGTAATCGGTGCCTTCTCTTTCGACAATGGCTTCTCCAGTAGGCCCGATGGAAAGTTCAACCTCGTAATAGGCACCGAGCGTGACATCGATAGTCACCAAGGTTACACCAGATCGCTCCAATGCTGTGTCATCTAGGATTTGAACGGACCCATTGCCGTGATTGCCAGACAATCCATCTCCCATGCTGTCGTAAACTTTAAATACATAGGTTGTTGACTGAGTGAGATTTTCAAACGTAACCGTTTTGTTGCTAAAAGGCTCTGTCGTGGCGTCATAATATTCAAACCGAATTGATTTGTCCGAATTGGCTTCCATAAAGGTCCAAGCAATATCCTCAGGATATTGGTCAAAGAAAATTCGAATGGTAATAGATCCCTTTGGCAATTCTTCTATTACTGTGGTTTCTCCCATGAAAGAGGTGGTAGTTGGTGTTGCCGTTGTAAGTACTTCGGTTGGTTCCAGCGTCGTTGGTGTGCTCGTCGGGAGAAAAGTAGGACTAGTTGTTGGTGTTGGTGTTGCACCTAGTTCAGTTGGAACCAGCGTCGTTGGTGTGCTCGTTGGCAATACGGTAGGACTAGTAGTTGGTGTTGGTGTTGCAAGTGTTCCGGTTGGTTCGAGCGTGGTTGGACTACTTGTTGGGAAAAAGGTAGGACTGATCGTCGTTGGAGATGGCGTAGGACTTGTGGTGATCAGTGATTCTGTCCCTCCTCCTTGAGTTACCGTCGAGCCCGTCCAAGAAGTGGCCCAAGGGTAAGGAATGAAACCATTCTCAAATGTTTCCAGAATCGTTCGACTAACAGCGTTTTGGAGAGTTCTAGCTGTACTTTCATCAAGGTCCTCTGGCCAAAATTCGATATTTTCTGGATCCAAACCAGTCATACTCGTAAATATCGTCAAGGCAGCAACGTAGGACCCGGATGGCGCTGGATGGGAATTGTCGCCAGTGTAGAGAGACGTAAACAAAGTCCCGGCATCGGTTGGCTCGATGCCCTCTTGTACCATATCGTTGTGAATGGTTTGAAATACCAGACCGACTGGAGCAACGTATGTAGGTCGATCCACGGTACTAGTTGCATCTCTGTATCTCATATATCCTTCTGTCAAATGTCCCTGCATTGTCAAGAAATCCGGGTATATCTGCGCATTACCACTGTCACCGGTTCTCCTTCCCCACGTTAAATAAAACATGGTTTGACCTCCGGCCTCACGAGTAGCACCACTCAACCCAATGGCGCCATTCTTACTCTTAAAAAATTCTGTTCCTTCATAGTCCCATTGATAGAAGCCGGGAATTTGGGATTGATCTTGTAACAACACCCACTTCCATTTGTTTTCATTCGTGTCCTGCGGCGCCAAAAGATTCGCAACAACACCGCCATTTTCGTAATCCGCCCAGTGCTCGTACAGTTTGCGACCTCCAGGTGAGACGGCGTTTGTCTGGACCATATCGGCCCATTCCGGGATACCCGACTTGACGACTTCACCAAACATTTGGTGCAGTGTATTGAAGCTCGTATAAGAATTGCCAATGAACAAGAAACTGGGATTCTGATCGTTGTAGAACGGAATGCTTTGTTGAGCATTCGTAAGATTCAGCAATATGGAGCATATCAAGAGCTTCCACCTACTACCAGTGCTGGTAAGACTGTTTATTGTTGTCGTCATGTTGGCACTGTTATATTATAAAGGTGTCTGTAGGCATATACGTTGATTATTATTATTTGGTCGTTGTGCAAAAGAAATCGATGGATAATAATAGACGGGATAAATAATGTGATTGATGACTGGGTCGCTGGACATGCTGTGTTGCTGGCAAGGCCTGAATCTCTGCCGCTGGTTATTAGAAATATTTTTTCAATTTCTTAAGAGTATTTTACCACATTATTTTGGTCCGAGTCAACAAATTCCCAATGGAGTTTTGACCAGTCGAGGAGCACGCAAACTTTGACCGAAGTAAATACGTCATATTTTACTTCTTCGAGGAACGTTGGATAAAAGTTGCCCGGGCAGCCCCAACGGGAATTGTGCCAGGAAAAGGGATTCGGCACTACTATCTCTAATAGGGGGGTCTTCTATTACTACTACTAGTGGTACTACTAGCTAGTACTACTAGACGACTAGTAGTACTGTATCGACGACAGCGCTCTTCCCATTGACCTACAGTAGAGTCAGGATGACACTACCGGTTGGGTTGTACTGAAAAAAATATAGTGAAGGAATGAAACATGCAATCAGTACAGAAAGTAGTGCAAATGACAGATCTCATTAAGAGCTTTCGATTCATTATTCATTTATTGAATTTGGAAAAACACTTAATGAGCTAGAGGACAAAATCAAAATCATATTTCCTGGGGCCAGAAAGC
>Ga0100391_1001023_pt1 | contig 31982 bp, 42 predicted proteins | sample CryGeymeta201515_FD_81541 | JGI IMG/M metagenome (GOLD analysis project Ga0100391, IMG submission 81541) | Groundwater microbial communities from Crystal Geyser aquifers in Utah, USA - Crystal Geyser metaG 2015-15 | ecosystem: Environmental > Aquatic > Deep subsurface > Groundwater | place: USA... | reverse complement strand
TCTGGCGTTTGTTCGCCGTTTATTTCAATTAACATACCCCTCTCGAGAAACATTTTGACCACCGGTTCGGTATGTTCATAGTATTCCTTCAAGCGCTCATCGACAGCATTGTCATCTGCACGACCCTCGACACCCTTACGCAAAGCGAGACGACGAAGAATTTCTTCATCAGACACTTGAATATTTAAAATGGTTGGTGGTCGGTCGAGCCATGTCAGGGATTCGATCACTAACTCTGCTTCTGGTACTTTGCGATTAAAACCGTCAAATATAACGTGGTCATCTTCCGAGAGCGAAAAAAGATTTTTCAGAAAAAGATACATGGGAATCCATGACGGCAAGAGTAATCCCGCATTCATTTCTGATTTTATTTTTCCCCCGGCGGGCGTATTGAGTGCTGCCATCGCTCTAAGCTCATTGCCAGCCGTTAGAACCTTCCATCCGGTTTTCTCGAAAAGCAATTTCGCCTGCGTCCCCTTCCCGCACCCCGGTTTCCCAATGAAGAATACAGTGCGTGTTTCCATACGCTTACTCTACCATTTTTTAGTACTCCCGAAGCGAAACTTGTGCATCGATTTTCTGTGCGAGATCAAGAGCGACCTGAACTGCAATAAGAAGCGCCGTACCGCCTAAGACGAGCGTCGTGACACCGGTGATTCCTTGAATAATCGATGGCGCAACTGCAATGAGGCCGAGGAAAACTGCCCCTGGAAGCGTCACACGATTCACCACCTTGCCTATAAACTCTTCTGTCTCGCGACCTGGGCGCACACCAGGGACAAAGGCACCGGACTTTTGGAGATTTTCCGCAACGCGATGCGGTTCGAAAATGACTGCAGTATAAAAATAGGTAAAAAGCACAACGAGAAGAAAATAAACCGTACCATATTTCCACGGATTGGAGAGAAATGCGGTGTACCAGAGCGCAGCGCTTGAGGCAAAGGAAATATGCAGTGCCCCGAGCATCGAGAGCGCCATCTGCGGCAGAAGCAGGAGAGACAGCGCGAAGATGATTGGAATCACGCCCGCCTGCAGAAGACGGATCGGAAGATAGGTCGCGGCTCCCTGCGACATCATTGCACCGCGCACCGCGCGCGCATAAGCGATCGGGATAGAACGTTCGGCATCGGAGACAACTACCACGGTATAGACCATCGCGAGCGCTAGGAATATAAACGCGAGGTATGCGGGAATATTTGCCGCGGAGGCGGCGAATATCGCTTGCGAAATACTTGCGGGCACACTAGCGAGGATACCGGCGAGGATAATGAGCGAGACACCATTACCGATGCCGAATTCAGTCACGAGCTCACCGAGCCACATTAAGAGCATAGAGCCAGCAGCGATTATAGCAATGTTTGCAATAAGAGCTACAGAACTAAGATGTGCTATGACGTCTTGACTCTGAAGCAGGAATAGGAAACCGACACCTTGGAGAATAGCAATAGGAATCGTGAACAAACGACTCCATTCGATAAATTTTGCGCGACCTGCCTCGCCTTCCTCAAAGTATGCTTGTTTTACTTTAGGAAATATTATAGTACCGAGTTGCATTATGATAGATGCGGTGATATATGGGCCAACACCGAGCATTGCGATAGAGAGATTTGAAAGACCACCTCCTGAAAAGATATTTAATAGACCGAAAAATTGATTATTCGCAAAAAAAGATGCGAGCGCGCCATGATCAACTCCAGGGATAGGAATCGACGCGAGGAGACGAAAGATAGCTAATGCGCCAATAAGAAAGAATATGCGAAATCGTATCTCGGGGTCACCGAAGGCGAGTTTTAATTTGTGAATAAAAGAATTAAGCATTGTATGTGCCACCAGCAGATGTAAGTGCAGAAAGTGCAGAAGCAGACAAAGTGCATCCATCTACAACGAGCGCCTTTGTTAATCCGCCACTTGATATAGTACCAAGAATCTTCACGATTGGTACGCGCCCTTTCACACGGCGTACTAGCCCTTTTGCGAGGAGTGTAGCAGGCGAAACTGTTTCTCCTGCTTTATATGCCTCATCTATTGCGGAGAGATTCACTACGGAAACCGCGATACGATTCGTCCGAACCGTACGCGCGCGATTCTTACCATAACCGCGACGCTTTGGAAGTTTCTTAATAAGGTCGCGTACTTCTGGACGGATTTTGTGTCCTGCGCGCGCTGTCTGCCCTTTCCCACCGCGACCAGAGGTCTTACCACGCTTCCCTCCGCGACCGACAGGCGCGTTCTTTTTATTCTTAGTTCGTGGAGAAAGTAGATGTAGTTGCATATATAAATAGTTATGCGACACGCGCGCCAGATAGCTTCTTTAATGCAGCGACAGCCGCGCGGGCAATTGTAAGTTTATTTTTAGAACGAGTATGAATCTTTGTTACTACATCAGTCACGCCCGCGAGATCAAGAACCGTACGCACAGCCGAACCGGCGACGAGTCCGCGGCCCTTTGAAGGGATAATTTCAACTATCGAAGAGGCGTACTTCGTCGATACTTGATGAGGGATAGAACCAGAGACCGTTCGAGGAACTGTGAAGAGATGTTTCTTTGCGTCTCGCGTCGCCTTATCTATCGCAAGAGCGGTATCGACTCCCTTTCCAAGTCCGACCCCTACGCGGCCTTTCCTATCGCCGATGACGACCACAAGGCTAAAATTAAAACGGCGACCGCCTGCCATCACGCGCGCCACACGACGCGCATCGATTGTGACTTGTTCGAACTCTCCGCGTTCGCGCGGCGCCCTGCCACGGCCGCCAGCGCGCGGCGCGCGGCTACGTAAAGATCCGCGACTGCCGCGAACAGCCGTGCGCGCGGCGGCTGGCGCCAAATCAACCAGCGCAATTTCTTTAATCGCCTCTTTAGGCACGACTGCACTCCCTTCTTCCTGTATTATTTCCGGTTTCAGAGATGCCGTCATACTAAAAAATAAGACCGCCAGCCCGTGCCGCATCCGCGAGCGCCTTTACTTGTCCGCCGTAGCGATACCCGCCGCGATCGAAGACAATCGAGGTGATGCCGAAGGCCTTGGCTTTCTTCGCAATCGCCCCGCCGACAGAAGTCGCCTGCATCGACTGTGGCCCTTTGAATTCGCGACCATGCGCCGCAACGATTGTCTTCCCTGCGGTATCATCGATAAGTTGTGCCGATACGAACCGATTGCTCCGGTAGACAGCGAGACGCGGACGCACCGCGGTGCCGATGATCTTCGCACGTACGCGTTCACGGCGGCGCGCACGGAGTTCACTGTTTGTTGTTGGTGATTTTTTCATAGAGTATTCCTATACGGCTTTTTTGCCCTGCTTGCGACGGATAACTTCGTTCTCGTAGCGTATACCTTTCCCGAGATACGGTTCCGGCGGTTTTATACGCCGAATGTTCGACGCGAACTGTCCTACCGACTCCTTATTCGCACTCTCGAGCCTGATGATGTTCTTCTCGACTGTTGCCGTCACATCCTCAGGTATCGCGAGCGGTACGGTATGTGAAAAACCGACGGTAAGTACTACTTCTTTCCCTTTGATTTCCATTTTATACCCGACACCCTCGAGGATGAGCTTTTCTACGTATGGTGTCTCGACGCCTTGGACCATATTTTTTACATGCGATGCGAACGTGCCCGTGAGCGCTTTGGCAAGACGGGAGTGATCCTTCGGTATGATCGAAACTCCTGTCGGCTCGACGGTAATCGAAACCGAAGGATGTATGCGCCTGGTCAGTGTGCCTTTTGTTCCCTTTACCGTCAACACGCCGCCTGCTACCTTGACATCGGTCTTTCCTGCAGCTATTGGTTTGTTCGCGAGACGGCTCATAATAAAATAGATATATTGGATTACCAGATTTCGAAAAGTTCTTCGCCGCCGAAACGATTGTTACGAGCCTCTTTGTCCGAGATGATACCGGCCGAAGAAGAGATGATGCGCGCACCAGTACCTCCCTTCACGCGATGCGCGGCAGTGTATGGAGTGTAGAGCCGGCGGCCGGGCTTACTGATACGCTTCACGCCGCGCAACCGTGATTGCCCACGCTCGTCGTAAGCGAGACCAACTATGATTTCTTTTTGCACCTTACTATCTCCTTTTGCATTTACGTCGACACTGGTGACGAAACCGAGCTCTTTCAGTTTCTTCGCGATGGAAACTATATACGTCGAATACGGCATGGACACTTCATGCTTGCTGATGCGAGCGGCATTCTGAAGACGGATGATGAAGTCGCCGACGCGGTCGCTTACCATGATGCTTTCTTAACGCCCGGGATCTTCCCTTCGCGTGCAAGCTCTCTGAACTGGATACGTGATAGACCGAAAACGCGCATATAACCACGCGAACGACCGGTAATCGAGCATCGACTCTTCAATCGTACAGGCGATGAATTTCTTGGGAGTGCCTGCAAACCTTCGGAGTCGCCGGCCAGCTTCAAAGCCGCACGCTTTGCCGCGTACTTCTTCACGAGTTTCAGCTTCTTCGCATATCTCGCCAACTGGGACTTTTTTGCCATGAAAAAATAAAGCTCCGAGGAGCGTAGTTTTAGAATATCAGTGTTTTACGCCCGAGTCAACGATAAGCGGCATGCCGAGATGACGGAAGAATGCCTCAGCCTCGCCCTTCGTATGCGCGGTGGTAACGATGGTAACGGCGAAGCCGAAGACATCTTTCAGATCTTCATCAGAAGTTTCCGGGAAGATGGTATGTTCTTTTATACCGATTGTGAGGTTCCCCATATCGTCAATCGCTTTCGCGGAGAGGCCGCGGAAGTCGCGGGTGCGCGGGAGCGCAATGTGGATGAGCTTGTCAAGAAAATCATACATCCGCGCACCATGGAGCGTTACTTGAAGACCGACGGTATCGCCTTCACGTACTTTAAACGAGGCGATGGATGTTCGCACTGGGCGCGGAGAGGGCTTTTGTCCTGTAATCTTCGCGAGACGATCTTCAATAATCTCTAATTGTTTCTTGTCGCGCTTCTTTCCGACGCCGGAAGAGATGACTGCTTTGCTGATGCGCGGGCTCTGCATCGAACTCGTATAGCCGAACGTCTCCGCGAGCGCGAGATAGGCTGACTGCTGTCGTTGTTTCGTGATGGACATAAATTTATGGCGCGTCGAGCGCAGATTTTATCTTTTCTTTTGAAATAAGCATAACGTTCGATACATGAACCGGCCGAGACTTTTCGATGATTCGGCCGACCTTCCCCGCCGTACCCTTCAGGTGGCGCTTATAGAGAGCGATGCCTTCCACAATAACTGTATCCTCACGAGGTAGAGCGCGCAGGACAACGCCGGACTTCCCTTTATCCTTGCCGGTGATGATTTTTACTTTGTCTCCTTTTTTAATTTTCATAAAAATTTCTATACGACTTCGGGCGCCAAAGATACGATGGCATGCCATCCGCGTTCAGAGAGTTCGCGTGGCACCGGACCGAATATGCGGTTCCCTTTCGGTCCCATTTCCTTGCCCTGTTTCTCGATGAGTACGACCGCATTCTCGTCAAAACGGATATATGAACCGTCCTTACGGGCAAATGGCTTCGTCTGCCGTACGACGACGGCGCGATATATATCCTTCTTTTTCACCGCCTTACGCGGTTCGGCGGTTTGTATGGAGACAACCACGACGTCCCCAATGCCCGCATAACGACGTTTGCTCCCGCCGAGCACCTTGAAGATGCGCGCAATTTTACCGCCAGAATTATCTGCTATAGCCACGATGGATTGAGGTTGGAGCATAATTCTAGGTTTCAGAGTTTTGAGTTCGGATTTCGGAAGACACAATCTTAAAGTGTTTTCGTTTCGATATCGGGCGAGTCGCACTGACGGTGACGATATCGCCAATATGGACAGTGTTGCCGGGATCGTGCGCGAGGTATTTTTTTGACCGCACGAAATATTTTTTATACTTCGCGTTTTTTACGTAACGATCGACCTTTACCGTAACGGTGTCTTTCATCGCTGTTTTTACGACAGTGCCGACGAATAGGTGGGGACGAAGTGTTTTTTGTTCCATAATTTTTATTATACAGAGGCGGCTTGCCGTGAGTTTATCGAACGGACACGTTGTTCGGTAAGCACTCGCGCAATATTCTTACGAAGCTTCCCTTGCATATTCGGATTCTTGGCGCGTGCGCTGGCGGCCGAAAAACGCTCCGAGCGCAGTTCAGCGCGAGTATCGGAGAGAAGCTTCGCGAGCTCCTGATAGGTTTTCGTCGTCATAGTATCTTTTTTTGTCATACAAATAGGAAAAACAATTATTAGTGAGTTACAATTGTTGTCTTCACCGGCAATTTCATGCCTGCCTGTCGCAGATGTGCGCGGGCAATGTCTTCTGGAACGCCGTCAATCTCGAACAATACGCGACCGGGGCGCACTTCGAAAACATAAAACTTCGGATCTCCTTTGCCGCTACCCATACCCACTTCCGCAGGTTTCATGGTCACCGGACGATCCGGAAATATGCGGATCCAAAGCTTGCCGGTCTTCGTTGTCGCGCGGGTGAGAACCTTGCGTGCCGCTTCGATCTGGTTGCTCGTTGCACGCGCGCTCGAGAGAGCTTTGAGCGCAAAAGAGCCGAATACGACGGTGGTGCCGCGCGTATCTGGACGGCTCAAACGCTTGCCGCTCTTGCGTTGCGTCTGCCACTTACGATGTTTTACTTTTTTAGGAAATAACATGGTTAGTTTTTGTAAGCGGGCTGTAATCGCTTTGTTCCTTGATTCCCGGCGTATACGTTCCCGCGATAGATCCACACTTTGATGCCGACGACGCCGTACGGCAAGTACGCTTGCTCGTGCGCGAAATCGATATCAGCGCGGAATGTCTGTAGCGGGATGCGACCTTTTTTTATCTCCTCTTTACGGCTCATTTCCGCACCACCGAGCCTTCCCGAAAGCGCAATGCGCACGCCTTCGACTTCGCGTACCGCGATGACCTTTCCGACCGTCTGTTTAAGCACGCGGCGAAACGGCATCCGTTTTTCGAGCCCTTCGGCAATCATATAGGCAACGACTGCGGCATTCGTCTCCGGTTGGCGCACTTCGTTAATATCGAACTTAACCTGTTTCCCGGCGGGCAGGGAGTGTTCGGATGCCTTCCGCACGACGTCGGTCAGCTCCTTGCGCAGTGTAGCTGCATGTTCGCCGGAACGGCCGATGACAAGACCGGGACGCGCAGTCGAAAGGATGATACGTAGCTCGTTCGCCGAACGCTCGATCTCGATGCCGCTCGTATGAGTGCCGCGCAGGCGTTTCATAAGGAAGCGGCGAATCATTTCATCTATTTTAATATTCTCGCGATACATCTTCTTGTCGCTGGTGAACCAGCGGCTCTTCCAATCTCGAATGATACCGAGACGATGCACATACGGATGTACGGTGTGAGTCATATCATAGAGCGAGAGCTCGGAGATGTTGAAGTAGTAGCCGAAGTAGAGGCGAGCGTGATTTTTATGCGACTCTTCCTGCGACGAATGGCCGAAGCGCGGCCGAATGCGCGCGGCATATAGCGTTTCATCATTCCAGCGTTCTCGACCGTAATCGACTGCAATTTTAACGTCTCTTCATTTTCGCCAGATTTTTTTGCAGTAGAAACCGCGCTCTTGATGAGCTTCGTGATTGGCTCTGCCGCGCGCTTCGGGAGGAACTGGAGAATCGCGAGCGCCGCGGGAATTTTTTTACCTTTTACGAGATCCGTGACGAGACGAACCTTGCGCGGCGTCTGATTATAACTCTGAAGAATTGCGCTCGCCCTTTGTGGTTTTAACGAAGTATGGTTCATATTATTTCACGCTTGAGGCAACAGGTTCTTTGCCACCAGAAGTTGATTCGCTTCTTGCTGAAGCCGCTTTCGCGGAAGCGATCTCTGCCTCTTGTTTTTTCTGCTCCATCTCCTTTTGCATTTTACCGCCGTGACGAACGAACTTTTTTGTCGGCGAGAACTCTCCGAGGCGGTGTCCTACCATTTCTTCAGAGACGAGCACGTCGACATGCTGTTTGCCGTTATGAACGCCGAAGGTAAAACCGAGCATCTCCGGGCTTATCTGGCTCCGGCGCGCCCACGTTCGTATCACGCCGGCAGAAGCCGGTTTCTTACCAATGACCTTCTTCATGAGTTTGACATCCACGAATGGTCCTTTTTTAAGTGAGCGTGACATGATTAGGTATTGAACCGCTCCGCCATCCGGCGGAGCGGGATAGTTAAAAGATACAGGAATAGCGATAAATCGTCAACCGAATGTGCACCTCGTGCGATTCCAACTCCATTGGAACCAGCTTATAACGGAAATTTAAGTCTATTCTTGGATGTATATTCGAGCTGAATCGAACATTTGTGAGCACTAACTTTCTCCAGGTGCGCCGGGTTGGATTCGAACCAACGAAGGACGATGTCCGACAGGTTTACAGCCTGTTGCGATTGACCGCTCCGCCACCGACGCATTCTGTTTACTATAACGGATTCAGCAGTTATTTCAAAACGAGTACGAGGACGCCTTGCTTCCCTTTGCGCACGAGGGCGTAGCCATTGGATAAATCCCCAAGATAAACTTTCTGATCGGGATTTCCAATTGTCTGACCGGAGAGCATGATGCCCTTCCCAGAGATCAAGCGCCGCGCATCTGATTTTGAAAAAGCGAGACCGCCTGCTACGAGCGCTTCGGCGAGTGAGTAGCCTTCAGCAAGGCCTCGCCTTGATATTTCTACGGAGGGAGCTTCGGCGAGTGCAACCGCAAGCGCCTCGCAAGAAAGTCGATGAAAAGAAGTGTCTCCGAAGAGAGCATCTGTCGCCGCGGCGACTTGCGCAGTTACTGCTGGCCCATGCACGATTTCAGTCACGAGTCGTGCGAGCGTCTCTTGTGCCTGGCGCTCGCCCGGATTGCGGCGATGCAGTTCCATAAGCGCATCAATCTCAGCAATCGGCAAAAAAGTATAAGCCTTCAGGTACGTTCCGACGCGCGTATCCGGAAGATTAATCCAGAACTGATAGAAGTGAAACGGTGATGTTTTTTTTGGGTCGAGCCAGATTGCATTGCCTTCCGATTTTCCGAACTTCTTGCCGGCAGAATCTTCCACGAGTGGCATACAGAGCGCGTATACCTGTTCACCCAAGCGTTTTCTGATGAGATCAACGCCCGAAAGCATATTCGTCCATTGGTCCGAGCCGCCAACCTGGAGATCAACGCCGTATTTCTCATGAAGCGTCAGATAATCAAACCCCTGCAAGAGCGCATAGGTGAACTCGGTATAGGATATGCTTTCACCCGGCGTATCGAGACGTTTTTTTATAATCTCTCGCTTTATGAGGTCATTGACGGTAAAATGCTTGCCCACATCGCGCAGGAACGGCAACAACTTGGTCTTCGAGAGCCAGTCCGCATTATCAACCATTTTGAATGGAGTAGTACCGAGAATCTTCTTGAGTTGCGCCTTGAGCGCCAGAGTGTTCGTCGCAACTATTTTCTCGTCAAGCATCATTCGTTCGCCAGTCTCCTTCGGATCGCCGATCATGCCGGTACCGCCGCCGACGAGAAACACGAGCTTATGTCCGGCGGTGCTGAGACGCTTCATAAGGAGCATAACAGCGAGATTTCCAACCTGCATCGAGTCGGAAGTAGGGTCGATGCCGAGATATGCCGTTCGTTGTGCGGAAAAGATTTTTTCAAGCGGCGCGGATGTATGCTCGACAAGTCCGCGTGCCTTTATTTCTTCAGCGAGCATCATGCCGATGAGTATATCATTAGCGCGCGAGAAAAAAGAGACCAATGGCAGGAGCAATAAACCATAAGAAGAAATACTCCTTCGGTGCGAAAAGAATGTCAATGGCTGGAGTGAATTGATAAACTGAAGCGACCGGGAACACATGGTATGCGAACGCGATGAGAAACGCCGCACCGAGGAATGAGAGCACGATGAGCCCGAAGATGCCGATATACAAAAAATCTGAGACGATAACACGATGCAAAATGATATAAAACATCAATATCATAGCGGCGTAGAGCCCAATATGCGCGAGAAGCGTCGTCATCGCGGGAGCAGTCGGGAGAAGCGAGGTGTAAGGGAATGCGACATAAAGCGCATACGCCGTGTAGAGCGCGAGCAGGAGCGCGACGAACGACCCGCGTCCAACATACCACGCGAAGAGGAAGAAAATCGCGAACAGGATGATGACAATAAGAAAATCACTCGCAAAGCCCCAGGCAGAAAGCGCCGTGTGCGTCGCGAGAGCGTTCACCTGAGCGATCGCATCGGCTGTCGTAGTGGCGATCATGCCGGTAGTATACAATGGCTAGAGTCCCTCCGTTTTCAGTTCCTCAACAACTTTCTTCGCTTTACCGGATAGCTTGTGCGGGAGGGCGACTTCGAGGCGGATAATAAGATCGCCGCGGCCACCATCGCCAGGAACACCCTTCCCCGCGATACGCAGAAGATCTTCTGTTCGTTTCATCGGCGGGATTTTTACCTCGAGCGTCTTCCCTTCCAGAGTCTCGATAAGGACGACAGTTCCGAGAAGAGCGTCGGTAAGCTTTATCGGCAAATTCATAACAAGATTGAATCCTTCGCGGCGGAAAGTCGCATGCGGTTTTATATGCACCTTCACATACATATCGCCTGCAATACCGGTTTGTATCGCTTCGCCCTGTTGTGGTAAACGTATCATCTCGCCGTTGTCGATACCTGCTGGAACGTGTATTTTTATCTCTTCTTCCCTGCGTCTCACGCCATGACCTTTGCATTCAGTACATTTCTCTCTTGGTATCTTCCCGATGCCGCCACAGGCGATACAGGCGCGTACGCTGTTGAATTGTCCGAGGATAGAATTGCGCGTCTCGTGGATGCGGCCACTGCCGTTGCATGTTTTGCACGTTTCGAGCTCGGTGCCCAGCTTCGCGCCCGTACCGTTACAGAGTGTGCAAGTTGAAACTTTTGCAATGAGTACCGTGCGCGTTGTGCCGAAAATGGCATCCTTGAACGGGATTTCAAGATCAATGGAGATATCACGCCCACGAGGTGTTTGCGCTCTGCCTCCTCTGCCGCCGAAAATATCACCAAAAATATCGCCAAAATCAAACTCGACGCCTCCCTGCCCGAATCCTTGCTGGAATTGCGAGAAGTCAAAACCTCCAAACGGGTTCCCAGTTTGCCCCGAGCCTGTCGAGGAACTCGGACCTCTCCCCGCAAACGCCTGGCCGTATGTATCGTATTCCCTGCGCTTCTTCTCATCGCTTAAAATGGCGTATGCCTCGGTAATCTCCTTAAACCTCGATTCATCAGTGCCACCCTTGTCAGGATGATATTTGTGCGCGAGTTTCCGAAACGCTCTTTTAATATCGTCATTAGTTGCTCTCTTATCGACGCCCAGCACGTTGTAATAATCTTTAGTCATTGTTATGGCTTCTCTTTAAACTCCGCATCGGTTGGGCCGGCGGACTCTGGGGAAGTTCCTCCACCAGAGTTGGGACCTGTGGCTTCGCCTCCGGGCGGCGGAGTTTGTCCACCAGCTGGCGGATGCATAATCGCTTCGCCGATTTTGGAGAGCGTCGTCGAGAGAGCCTCGGTTGCGGATTTAATTGTGGAAGAATCTTCGCTCGCACGGGCGGTCTTAAGCGCATCGATTTTGTCCTGCACTTCTTTTACAATTTCAGCACCGACCTTCCCACCGTTTTCTTTTATCGCCTTCTCAGCGGCATATACGGCCTGATCGGCGATGTTGCGCGCCTCCATTAGCTCTTTTCGCTTCTCGTCATCAACCGCATGCGCCTCAGCGTCCGTCTTCATCTTCTCAATATCTGCTTTCGAGAGACCTGTGGAGCCGGTAATCCTGATGGATTGTTCTTTGCCCGTCGCTTTTTCTTTCGCCTTCACGGTCAAGATGCCTGATGCGTCGATATCGAAGGTTACTTCTATCTGCGGCATGCCGCGCGGAGCCGGCGGAATGCCGTCCAACATAAACTTGCCGAGTGATTTATTATCAGCGCTCATCGCGCGCTCGCCCTGCGTGATATGAATCTCCACTGACGGTTGATTATCTGCGGCTGTAGAAAAAGTCTGCGAACGGGAGGTAGGTATCGCTGTGTTGCGTTCAAGAATCTTCGTCGCGACGCCGCCCATGGTCTCGATGGCGAGTGAGAGCGGAATAATATCGACGAGCAAAATATCCTTCACATCTCCTTGAAGAATGCCTGCCTGGATAGCCGCGCCGATGGCGACTACTTCATCAGGGTTGACGCTCATATTCGGCTTCTTGGCGAAGAATTTCTCGACAACCGCTTGGATCGCCGGCATGCGGGTCTGCCCGCCGACGAGAATAACTTCGTCTATTTCTCCTATCTTAAATGGCGAGGCCTCCATCGCGCGCTTGGTGATAGCCATCGCGCGTTCTATGAATTCGCCAGCGATATCTTCGAGTTTCGCGCGCGTCATTTTAATAAGAAGGTGCCGCGGACCAGATGCGTCGGACGTGAGAAACGGAATATTCACTTCCGTCTCCTTCGCGCTCGAGAGCTCTATCTTCGCCTTCTCGGCGGCTTCATCGAGGCGCTGGCGCGCCAATGCGTCGCTGCGTACGTCGATGCCGCTCTCTTTCTTGAATTCATCTGCGAGCCAATTGATAATCTTCTGATCAATGTCCTTGCCACCGAGGTGCGCATCGCCGTCGGTGCTTTTCACCTCGATGATGTCGCCGCCAACCTCGAGTACTGAAATGTCGAACGTACCGCCTCCGAAATCGAACACGGCGATTTTTTCATCTTTTTTCTTATTGAAGCCATACGCGAGCGCGGCGGCAGTCGGCTCATTGATAATGCGCTTCACTTCGAGACCGGCGATCTGCCCTGCGGCTTTCGTAGCGCTTCGCTGGTCATCGTTGAAATAGGCAGGAACCGTGATGACCGCCTCGGTGATCTTTTCGCCGAGCTTCGCCTCTGCATCGGCTTTTAGCTTCCCAAGGATCATTGCCGATATTTCTTCAGGGCGATACCAGCTTTCCTGCCCCGAGCCCTTCGAAGGATCCATCATCTTCACTTCAACACCGCTATTGTCTGCTCTTCGCATTTCAAATGGAACGGCGGCTTTATCTTTTTGAACAGCTGGTTCGTTAAAAGAGTGTCCAATGAAACGTTTAATTTGAAAAATTGTATTGAGCGGATTCGTGACCGATTGCCGTTTTGCTAGAGTGCCGACAATGCGTTCGCCATTCTTCCCTACCGCAACGATAGAGGGAGTTGTGCGTGCGCCTTCGGCATTTTCGAGAATGCGCGGCTCGCCACCCTCGACGATTGCCATAGCGGAATTTGTCGTGCCCAAATCAATGCCAAGAATTTTTGCCATATAGTTTTAAAGTTAGAGTTCTAATTTTATACTTCTTGTTTCCCATTTGCAAAGCGTCCGACACGCACTTTCGCCGGACGGATGATCATATCTCCAATCCTCCACCCTTTTTCTAATACTACCGTAACAGTATCGTCTGTTTCAATAGTATCAACAGTATCTTGTCCGAACGCATCATGTAGTGCTGGATCGAATTGTTCACCTATCTTGCCGATTTCCTCCAACCCAAGCGAGGCGAAGGCGTTTCCGATCTGACGGGCAATAGCGAGGAATCCTTCAGGTATCTCAACGTGCTCTTTTGCACGCTCAAGAGCATCAAAAGCCGGCAAAAGCGTTTCCACCGCCTTTATTTTCCCCTTCAATTCCGACGCCGTGACATCCTCATTAAATCTTTTTAACGCGTTTACGTAGTCAGCCTTAGCTCTCTGCCAGCCGTCCATATATTCTTGTTTCTCCCTCCGGCATACGCTTATCTCTTCGCGCATCTTCGCGATTTTATCTTCTGCTCCTCGCTCTTCAACCTCTGGCTCAATAGTCATATCTTCCCTTTCGTCTAACTCAGGATCCAGTTGCTCTACTTGTTCTTCCTGTGTGTCCATTTCTTCAGTATGCCTGAAAGTGTGAATAGAGTCAAAAAGAAAAATCCCGAACTCTTCAGTCCGGGGTCCTACAATGGAGAAATTCTTCACGAAGCATATTTCTTGTTAACTTGACTTTTTTTGAGTGATATGCTATGCTCGAAAGAGGTATTGGCATGGTGCCTGAATGACTTGGACATTGAGAAAGGAGGGTTTAAAGAAAGAAAATAGTTGCTATTCCGTGCTCCCTTTCAGTATTTCGGAGATGATTTTGTAGCGGCGTTCTCTGCTCAATCCGCGATGGACAGCAATACGGTTCTTGATCTGCGAGAACATGCCGTCGAGCGTGTTGGTGGTGTTGGGAATACGGAGTTCTGGATACCGCTGATAGGTGAAGAGACGGGAGAGGTTTGATTTCAATGAACGGTACGCCGCCCGTAGCCGCTTGTGCGTGTATTCCCATCCTCGTTTTTTGTGAGGTGCAGGACTCTTTTCAAAAAAGAACGTCTCATGTTTTACATACCAAGTTGCAAGAGCATTTTTGAACTCTTGTTCAGTCGCACGAGAAAGCATGAGCGCCACGGCCCTTAATTCTCTGGCGGCTTCGGTCTTCGGTTTCCTCGTCAGATACTTCGTCACAGTCTTCACCTGGTGGAACTGACAGTACTGCACCGGTATGCCTGCATGCTCAAATACCTGTGCCACGCCTCGCTTCCCGTCGATCACGGCGCTAGTGACGGTCCAGCCCTGTTTGCGGAGAGCGGTGAGTCCGTCTCGGTATACAAATGGCGTTTCGAACAGGGATTCAGTCCACCACAGGTTCTTCTTCAGCGTCGGCGAACGGAACACCATCACGCCGTATCCACGGCCCCAGAAGGTCATGTCGGCGGCGATAGGGGTTGATTGCGGCATGAGTATCTGTTCGTGCTCCAGCGCTACATCGAGATGTTTCTTCACCCACACATGACTTCGCTCGGACTCCTCAGCAAGTTGTTCAATCGTCTGACGACCCCACACATACTTCTTCAGCAATGCACGTTGTTTCCGTCCGAGTTGTCGCGCCGCTTGAAACACCGTCTTGCACTCGTTGCAGAAGTATCGTTGCCGTCCTAATTGGGTACCAAATTTCTTCGTCTTTCTTGAACCGCAGGATGGACAAACACGTCCGTTTTTTTAATGCGCATGAGTTTTTAAAAGGTTTTAGCTTGTATGTACGCCGTACTATATCAAAATCAGCAACTATTTTCTTTATTTAACTCGAAAGGAGAATGAATATGCGGAAAATAGTAGTGATAGTGGCAATAATAATAAATTTGTTTTCTGGTGTCGCAATTGCCGGAGAACAAAAGTGGTTTGAAGTGGAGTCATGGGACAAAACCGATTACCTACTTCTGGGGACATTGGTTACGTTCACCATAATCGATTGGGGCCAGACGCGTTACATTGCGTCGAACTCAGATCGGTTTAATGAACTGAGTCCTCTACTTGGGGATCACCCAAGTATTGGAAAAGTAAACAGGCACTTTGCCATGTCGAGTATCGCCATCGTTGGTGTGGCGATGATACTACCGAGCAAATATAGGAAACTCTTTCTAGGTGCGACAGCGATCCTAGAGATAGGAGTAACAGCCCACAATCGAAGCATTGGGATCGGGATGAAATTTTAACCAATCCATCCCAATGCAAAATCGCTGGAGTTTTAAGCTCCAGCGATTTTTATTTTTATATTAGCGTTTCGACCACTGCGGGGCTTTGCGTGCCTTCTTGAGACCTGGCTTCTTGCGCTCTTTCGCGCGCGGGTCGCGTTTGAGGAATTGTGCGGCCTTCAGCACCTTACGGGTGTTCGGTTCTGCTTTTACGATGGCACGGCTGATAGCATGGCGAAGCGCATCGGCCTGGGCCGCGACGCCGCCGCCTTCCGCATGCGCGATAATCGCATAGTGTTCGGCACTTTCGGCTTTCGTAAGTGCTTCCTCGGCGATGTTCGCACGTTCATTCGTCTTGAAATAATCTTTGACGTTCTTGCCATTGACGAGAATGCTGGATTTGGGAGCAACGGACATGCGTATACTCACGATGGCAGTCTTGCGGCGTCCGACTGCAGTGATGAATGGTGTCGCCATAACGTTATGCGTTTACGATCAAGTTCTTCATACGTGGCTTGCGGAGCTTGTTACGCGGAATCATGCCGTCGACGGTCTTTTTCACGACATCTTCGATGCCTTTTTTCACAATCATCTCGTTCATGTTCATTTTGCGCAGGCCTCCCGGGTAACCAGTGTAATGTGTATACACCTTCCCTTCGGTACGGCGGGTTGTGAGATGAAGCTTACTTGCGTTCTCGATGATGACAGTGATCAGTAATGCCTGATTTTTTGCGAAATGCACCGAGCGCTTTCCGAGGAGGGCATGTGCGGCTTCGCTCGCTACACGACCGAGTGTACGGTCAGTCGCATTGATCGTATAGATTATTGGTCCTGGTTTCGTGTTGAGAGTCATAATTGTAACTGTATATGTACTAGACAAAAGCAATGTAAGCAAGCTTTCGCGCATCATTCGTACCGCGCATGGTGCGCTTCACGACGCGAGTGTATCCACCGTTGCGGTCCGCGTAGCGCGGACCGATTGAACCGAAAAGCTTTTTAACTGCATCGTCATCACCGATATTTTTCTTTGTAAGGCGGCGGCTCGCGAGTGTATTCTTCTTCGCATACGTCACGAGACGTTCGATAAACGGACGTAACGCTTTCGCCTTCGCTTCGGTGGTCGAAATATGCTCTTCGAGAACCAGCGAGCGAGCGAGCGAGCGCAGGAGCGCCCTGCGCTGATTGCTCGGACGACCGAAGGTTCGTGCTTTTTTCGTATATGCCATAGTTTTATTCACTTTTGAGCGTGAGGCCGAAACCAGCGAGTGCGCGTGCAATTTCCTCAACTGCTTTTTCGCCGATGCCGTCAATCTCCTTCAGTGCGGTAGCCGTCTTCCTCGCGAGTCCGGCCGCACTCTTAATACCCGCATCTTCAAGTGAAGAAACAATGCGAGTCGAAAGACCGAGATCGGCAATCTTGATTTTCGACGCGCTTGTTCCGAGCGTATCGTCCTCCGTAGCCTTGGCGGAGGAGGGTTCCCCCTCAGGAATGTTTTCTTGGAAACCGATAACTGCATGCAACTGGTGGATCATAGTCTCGATCGACCGCTCGAGCGCTTCCCGCGGAGCGATAGTGCCATTTGTTTCGATAAGGATGCGCAACCTGTTAAAATCCGTGCGGTCCCCAACGCGCATATTCTCCACCTCGTAATTAACGCGACGGATAGGAGTAAAGGTCGCATCGAGTGCAATAGTGCCGATATCGACTTTATCGCGAGTGAGTACTTCGCGTGGCACATAGCCGAGGCCACGCTCGATAGTCGCCTCCAATTCGAGCGATGCTTTCCCAGAGAGGTCGGCGATATGCTGTTCCGGGTTTTTTATATCGACTTGACTGGGTAGATTAAAATCTTTCGCCGTGACCTTCTTCGTACCTTTCGCGGTAAGCGAAATAGTCTGTGACTCATCGCCATGGAGCACAAAGTGCACTCGCTTGAGATTCAAGAGGATCTCTATCACCGTTTCGCGAATACCGTCAATGGTAGCGAATTCGTGCGGGACGCCTTCAATCTTCACTTGCGTTATCGCCGCTCCGGGAAGCGAAGAAAGAATAATGCGGCGTAGCGAATTGCCGAGTGTATGACCGTAGCCCGGATACAGCGAATCGATCTCATATATACCCTGTAGACCTTCTTCGGAAACGACACGGGGCTTACTTGGAAGTGTGATGTGGTATTCCATAACGCAATCGTAATTACCAATGAATAAAGTATGAATGTGAATAATATTATCTCGTGTAGAACGAGAGCACGGTGGTCAGGTCGCCTGCCGGATCCGCTGATGCGGCAGTCGGCCGTTCAATGACCGAACCTTCCATCGTCTGCGGATTCCACGAGAGCCACGACGGAAGCGACCGCTCTGAAAATCGATCAGAGAACCCTGCCAAAATGCCGTGTCCTAAGGAACCATTCCGTACCGCAATACGGTCGCCCGCCTGAAGCGCGTGCGAAGGAACGCGGGTCTTCTTGTCTGCGACCGTTATGTGACCGTGCGCGACCATTTGGCGGGCGGCGCGCCTCGTCGGAGCGAGCCCCAGCCGCCACACGACATTATCGAGCCGAAGTTCGAGAAGCTCGTGCAGGCGCTCGGTCGGTTTCCCGCCGGACTTTGATTCGCCTCCAGCGGACGCGAGCGCCACGTGCACATACTTGCGGAACTGCCGTTCCGGCAGACCGTACGTCACACGCACCTTTTGTTTCTCAAGCATCTGCTTGCCATACTCGCTCTGTCGACCGCGGCCACGGCGCTTGTTTTTTGCAGAACGATCGGCGGACAGTGCAAATTTCTGCGTTTGCGCTTTTTCGAAGACGGTTGCGCCGAGGCGCTTTGCTATTTTATATCGTGGACCAGTGATCATAATTTAAAAAATTAAATATTATTACACTCGCCGCGGTTTCGGCGGACGCGGACCATTGTGAGGCACCGGCGTGGCATCTTCGATAGAACGAATTTGGATGCCCTTCCCAGAAAATGCTCGCAACACTGATTCGCGGCCAGCGCCGACGCCGCAAATGATTACAGTTGCCTCCTTCAGGCCGATCATCGTGCTTTTTTCACCGAGAAACTCGCCGACCTTTGCTGCCGCGTATGGAGTCGATTTTCTCGCTCCGGAGAACCCGAGCGCTCCAGCGGAGGAAGACACAATCGCATTCCCTTTCTCGTCCGTGAGAACGGCTTTGGTATTGTTAAACGTCGCCTCGATATGGAGGATGCCCTTCTCGAGATGACGCTTCGTCGCCTTTGAGAGCGCGCGCTCCTTGCGTCCCTGGTCGAGACCTTTGCCACTTTTTTTGATGATGCGTTTTTTCCCCATAGTGAATTATGTTTTTTCGAGCGCACGGCGGCCGGAGGTCATCGTCTTGCGAACGTTGCCGCGGCGCGTGCGTGAATTCGTCTTGGTGCGCTGGCCGCGCACCGGCAGTCCGCGGGTATGGCGCTCGCCGCGCGCGGAGCGGATGTCCTTCAGGCGCTTGATGTTCTGTCCTATCTCGCGGCGCAGTTCGCCTTCGATAGTAAAAGATTCCGCAAGCGCGCGAATCTTTTGTTCCTCATCGCTGGTGAGCTCGTTTCCTTTTTTGGCCGGAGCGATGTCAGCTGTCTTCAAAATTTCTAGCGCGCGCGCCGGACCTATACCGAAAATGAGCGGCAGAGAATACGCGAGCTGTTTGTTATCGGGAATGGTAATGCCGGCGATACGCATATGAAAATCAATTAGCCCTGACGCGCTTTGCGTCGAGGTTTCTTTTTATTGATACGATACAAGCGCCCGCCACGGCGGACGAGCTGATCTCCCGGTTGCTGTATTTTTATCGATGAGCGAACTTTCATAGTTGAGTGAATTTTCTAAGTTAATCGGCGGACAATTCTCGCGCGGCCTCCATAGGGATCAAGCACCATATCGACTTGATCGCCGACCAGAACGCGAATATGGTGCAGACGCATCTTGCCTGCAAGATAGGCGAGCACAAGTTCCACTTTCTTCTCTTCTTCTTCTTCGCTGACATGAAGACGGACGCGGAAGAGCGAATTTGGTAACACCTCTTCAACGGTACCGACCGCCGTTGTTTTGTTCTCTTCGCCGTCGCTCATTTATTAATCGCTATGTCCATGCAGATGCATAATCAATGTAGCAGGTGCATAAAAAAACGTCAATATGTACCCGGTCCTACAACGACCGTTATGGAGGCCGGATCCTGCGGGAATGTCTGTCTCCAGAACGGGCGGAGGATAATGAATGCACGCTTGACTTCCGGATAGTTCGTGAGTGCCACTTCGGCGGCCGAACGAGTTTTCCCGCTCACCGCCGCTGCTATACGGACAGGATCAACCGTGTATACAAGCGAAACGGTGCCGGAGAGCACGAAGGAGAACGAAGGCACATTCGAATCCGGCAAAGCGCTTTTTGGCGTTAACACCAGATTGCTCGTAGACGCGAACGTAAGCGGTTCGCCCTGATAGCCGAGGACAGTTATCGATGCAGCGACCGCTTTCGCGAGTGCAGCATTCGGAAAGATAATTGCCGTCATTGTGCCCTGTTCTTTTATATCGACCATACCAGTAGTCAAAGAAGATTCTGGAATAAGTTCTTGAAAGGTAGTCGTCGCCGCGCCTGCGAGAAGCGTATATCCGGAAGGAACTTGTGTTTGAATACTCGCGGCAAGATCTTGGGCGAGTGCTGCAGCAAGCGCTTTCTCCGTTTGCGCTTCAATGGTTGTATCCACAATCGGAACATTCCCAGAAGCACCGCCAGTCATCGCACTTGACGAACGGGCATAAACGGCGCTCGCTTGAGGAGTTCCTGCAAATCCCGGAATGGTGAAAGAGGTCTGTGCGACATTATACGTACTACCCGCCTGATCGGCGTAGACTTTCGCTGTTATGCTCCCGGGCTTCGCGGCACTGCCGCCTGGGATCGTCACGGCCGAATGAATACGGAAGATAAGCCCTGCGGTCGTCGCAAAACGGGTGTTCGTGATAAGCCGCTGCGCACTCGACTGTGTGTTGTAAATGGTAATGATTCCGGAAGCGGAAGAACTCACCTCTCTCGTACCGCTCCCTTTTATGCCCTGCGAAGCTATTTTTTGTGCGGTAATGATTTTGAAAGGTAGATCGCCGGAATCCTTACTCGCGGTGAACGATCCCTGAACTGCAGCAGAAACGGTGTTTGGCGTCACTTCGACCTTGGCGCTTGAGAAATAAAAGAGTGCGCCGATCGATGCGACGATGACGAGCACGATAGTACTAAGTGTCGCATATGGGAATCGGGGTGATCGTGTGCCAGCGATGATCTGACCTGATGATTCCGCTTCTTTCCGCCGCGACGGCGGGATGATGTCATTTAATGTACGCATATGTTTCAGTATAGCATCCTTATTCTTTAGGAGCGCGATGGTGGTAGAATAACGCCATTAGTAGGAGCTGGAGATCTGGCGGGGCGGTGGTTGCTTGTCGCACGAGTCCGGCGATGTGATTTGCGAGGACTGGAATGATCTTCGGCGGACTTTCTGAAAGCCAAAGCTCACCGAAGTTGCCAGCGCCAAGTGCCTGTTGGAGAGACGATATGTCTGATTCACGCGCAAGTAAGAATATAATGCGCGGTAAAGGATACTCCTTCGCAATAACAGAAAATTCATTCAGAACCTTCTCCACCCACTGACGATGATCATCGTCAGTGCTTGATATTTCGGCAAGAGCAACGAAAAGATTCTTTCGTACAAGTGCAACTGAGATAAAGGATTCGGCCGTGTCGAGGATCAATACATCGTGTTCATGGGGAAACGCGATACGTAGCGCTTGATAGCGCAATGAACTGCCGGCGATCGGAACAATACGTGTGGTATGGAAAAGACTGCGAAGAGTAGCGGCGATACGGTCGGCGACGTGTTCATCGATGAACGAGGTAAGGATGATGACTGAAGCGCGAAGCACTTTTTTCCCGTACGGGTCTCGCGTCTCATAGCCATTCAGGAGAGTGCTGATGATGCTTTCATCAACAAGTAGTTTCCCTAACGCTTTTGGATTCGTTTTCTCTACTAATTCGGTTACGAGATGTTTGGAGAAGATGAAGGGCTCTTTTTGTTCGATATGTTCGGTACGCACTGAAGTATTCTGCCACGGCGCATCAATCGAGACGAGAATAGCGTCGGCGGTGCCAATGCCACTTACACGCGCGAACGCCGGCGCGCCCTCGCGGATAAGCGTGTCGCCGAGTACTTTGAGTGCGCGGAGCATCGCTTGTTCCTGTGGCTCGTCTTTCCGCATTTCTATCGGGAACCGCCGCGTGTACAGCACGGCGGGTATCTCGTCCTTGACATACCAAACATACGCGCCAGCGACCGAGCTCGCGCTGATGTCTATCAGTATGACTGATTCTGTTTTTTTCTTATGGTGAAAGAGGCTGGAGAACATAGTTATCTGTCTATTCTAACATCGCTTTGATGCGACGGACGCCGGCAGAAGAAGCCTCTTCTTTTAGGATTCGAAAATGACCGAGTTCGCCAGTGTTCTCGACATGCGGACCACCACAGAATTCTGCGCTAAAATCCCCGATTTTATAAACTTTTACGATATCCCCGTATTTAGACAAATTAAAAGATAGTGTGCCTACAATTTTTTGAGCTTCTGCTTTCGGCAATTCTTTCATTTCAACCGATAATCTTTCCAGAATTTTTTCGTTAACCAAATCTTCCGTTGCTTTTAATTGTTCTGGAGAAAGTTTTATCGGCCAATTGAAGTCGAAACGTAATCTTTCTGCGGTAATGTTGCTTCCTTTTTGTACAATCTCTCCTCTAAGAACTTTTCGGAGCGCCGCTAAAAGCAGATGTGTGGCCGTGTGATACCGCACGGTTTGTTTAGCACTATCGGCAAGGCCACCAGCGAATTTTTGTGCCGCTCCCGCGCGCGAGAGCGCCTGATGCTCTTTCATCTTCGCTTTTATCGTATTCATATCCAAATTTATTCCGCGTTCTCGAGCTATTTCTTCAGTCAATTCTATCGGGAATCCAAATGTGGTAAGGAGTAGAAAGGCATCAATGTTGTCGCCCATCTTCTTGAGCTCTCGCATACCATGTGAAAGAGTCTTTTTGAATTGCGCTTCTTCTTTTTCTAATTCTTCGCGAATGAGTCCTGCCGCTTCCTGCATGAATGAGTAAGAGTCCGTGTACGCAGTGTCAAAACTCTCTGCGACTTCTGCGAGAACAGCGTCCTTTATGCCGAGTTTATCAGCCTCGCGGATCGAGCGGCGAATGAGTCGGCGAAGTATGTATCCCTGCTCGGTATTGCTCGGGCGAATACCGGATGCGAGCATAAACGTCGCCGCGCGAATATGATCCAAAATAATCCTGAACGATTTTATGTAGGATGTAGTACGTTCCACATTTTTATATGGCTTATGTGAACGATTTTTTAATACTTCAAGCGGTGTGCTGAAAACATCGGTTAAAAAAATGTCTGGATTATCGTTCGTTGCCGACGTAAGACGTTCGAGACCTCCGCCAAAATCCACATTTTGTTTCGGAAGCTTGCCGAATGAGCCGTCAGTATTTTTGATGTATTCCAGAAAGACCGAGTTACCGATCTCCACGAATCGTCCGCAGTCGCAATTTGGGTGGCACGTTTCGCCAAAAGCAGGGTCGTGCGGGGTTTGAAAATCAAAAAAGATTTCAGAATCGGGACCGCCCAACTCGCCTGTCGGCATCTCATCGGGAGTGCCGGAACGGCTCCACCAATTCTTTTTTGCATCACAAAAACATATGTGATCTTCGGGCATGCCAAGCCCTTTCCATATCCCTGCCGATTCAGTATCTTTCGGAAGGTTCAGTGTTTCGTCGCCAGCGAAACAAGTAACCCAAAGACGATCTTTGGGAAGCTTTAATTCCTCGGTTAAAAACTCATACACCCACGATAATTGTTCTTTTTTAAAATAATCGCCGAGCGACCAATTACCGAGCATCTCGAAAAATGTCGTGTGGCGGTTATCGCCGACTTCTTCGATATCTTCAGCGCGGAATGAGAGTTGTGAATTAGCGAGTCGTGTTCCTTCCGGATGTGGTTGCCCGAGAAGATACGGCACCAAAGGCTGCATACCGCTACCTGTAAAAAGCGTGGTCGGATCATTCTCGGGCACAATGGGCGCCGAAGGAATGATCGCATGCCCCCGCTTCGCGAAGAAATCCAAATAACGTTTCCGTACCTCCGAGACGGTCATAGAGGAAAAGATAGCACAATTTAAGCGCCAATTGATTTGAGAAATGCCCTGTTATTCGGCTTGCGCTTAAGAAATCCTCGCATAAGGTCCATTTCTTCTTCGCTGGAACCCTTTTCCAATATCCATTTGCGGTATTCTCGTCCTGTTTTCGGATTCAGTATTCCTTCTTTTGCGAAACGGCTAAACATATCTTCAGCATAAACTTTGGACCAGAGATAGCCATAGTAACCGGCATCATACCCATGCGCGATATGTCCAAAACCAGCAATCCAGAGTTGCCGCCTCGGTGGCGTGATACCCATCAGTTTTTTGTCGAGCCGTGCATAGAGTGCGACTGGATTTTTAGCACCCTTCGTGTGAATAATAAGATCGAGTGATGCAAGCACCAATTGACTGCGAACGCACCATGCCTCGCCAAAAAGGCGTGCAGCAATAACTCGCTTGATAAGATCTTTCGGCATCGAACGGTTGGTTTTGTAGTGTTTAGAGAGGCGGGTGAGCATTCCGGCGTCCCACACCCAATTCTCAAACATCTGCGAAGGAGCTTCCACAAAATCCATTGCTACGTTAAATCCTGCTTGCGCTTTGTACTGCGCCTTCGTGAGCGTGAAGTGCATAATATGCCCGAATTCGTGGAAAAAAGTTTCTACCTCGCCGTGGCTCATAAGTGACGGATTCGTGGCGCTCGGCTTCGGGAAATTCGCTATCATCGCAACAAGAGGTGCACGATAGGTACCGCCCTCTTGTCGACCGTAGGTGAGCTCAGACGCACACGCGTGCCCATACTTCCCTTCTCGCGGATAGAGATCAAGAATAAATGTTGAGAGATAGTCTCCAGACGAGTCATATATATCATACATTTGCACACCGGGATGCCAAAGCTTCACGTCTGATCGCCGCTTAAAGATAATGCCGAATAATTTTTGGTAGGTATCTAATGTTGCCTGCTTAATGTGCTCAAACGGAAAATATTCCTTCACGACGTCGGAGTCGATATCAAATTTCTCCTTGCGAATTTGCTTGAAAAGATATGCTATGTCGTGCGCGCCGAGAATCGCTTTCGGGTTGCCGGTGCGGCGGCGCTTATCGACCTTGAACATTGCGAGGTCATGTGCCGCTTGTTTCTTGGTACGCCGCTCGAGATCTCTGACAAAGCGCCATACATTTTTAGCCGATTTCGCCATCCGAAGTTCGGTTTGGAAATCCGCGTGGGTTCGATATCCGAGCAATCGTGCATTCTCGGCGCGGAGGCGGAACATTTTTTTGAGAATGGCAATATTTTTTAGACCGCCTCTGCGGACAAATTTTTCAAGAAGTTCTCGGCGCCGCTCTTCGTCGTGGGCACCAGTCAGGTAAGGGTACACATCAGGATACGCAAGTGTTACTTTATATTTCTCGCCAACTTTCGTTAAGTTAGCTCGGAAGCTCTGTGGCAGTCCATCCAGCTCTGCCTCGGTGACGAGGATATGATCTTGGTGTTCGTTCAAGTTCCGTTCAAACGCGAGAGAGAGTTTGCCGAGCATCTTGATGTTCGCCTTAAGTTTTGCAAATTTCGCTTTTGACAGGTCGAAACCCATGCGCGCATATCCCTTCATTATGTCATCAAAAAGAAGTTTTTCAGGACCATGAAGCTTTTCTTTTTTCTTAGCATATTCCTTGAGTGCCGCATACATCCGTGGATCAAACTCGATCTCTACAAGTTTTTTGTGCAGTGTTTCTATGGTCTTAGCCGCCGCAATGCGTATGTCCAGATTCGGACTGACTTCCTTCAAGAAGCTTATCCTGTTCATCTCGTCCGATATGAAATCATCTGACGACTCGAGCGCATAGACTGTGTTTACGAAGGTGCGCTCGAGGGCCGGAATCGCCAGTATTGCGGCATACGATTCTTTTTTTCGGCGAATAATGTTTTTAGCAACTTTTCTAAAATCAGTTGCATTCCATTTTATCCACTTAAAATCCGCTTTCGTATATCGTCTGCGCTTCATGACACTGAGAGCATATCACATTCCTATCTATGTAAGTCCTCTATTGATAAATATCATGCGTTCCGAGGTCTACTGTATCACGACCAGTCAATTGGTGTCTCGCCGTGCTCGAGGAGATACTCGTTCGCTTTGCTGAAATGCTTGCAACCGAAGAAGCCGGAAGCGGCGGAGAAAGGCGAAGGGTGTGGCGCTTCGAGCACCAAATGCTTGCTTTTATCGATATGCGCGCCTTTCTCTTTCGCATAATTGCCCCAGAGCATAAAAACGAGATTGCCGCGCTCTTCGGAGAGAGCGCGGATGGCGGCGTCGGTAAAGGATTCCCATCCGCGCCCTTGATGCGAGCCGGCCATATGCGCGCGAACGGTGAGCGTCGCATTCAATAAAAGAACGCCCTGTTCAGCCCAACGCGTTAGATCTCCACTTCGGTTTGCTGACCTCAGTACTTCATCGCTCTCCGCTCGGTTGCCAATATCACTTTCGATCTCTTTAAAAATATTCTGGAGAGAAGGCGGTACCGCTTCCCTTTCGTCAACAGCAAAGGCAAGACCGTTCGCTTGTCGCTGTCCGTGATAGGGATCCTGCCCGAGGATGACTACTTTCACTTTTTTGAATGGACACAGGTCAAATGCGCGGAAAATGTACTTCGGTGGCGGATACACGATTTCGTCCTGATATTCTTTCTTTACAAATGCGGTCAACTCATTAAAATACGGTTTTTCAAACTCGTCTTGTAAATAGTTCGCCCACGATGGATCTATTTTTACATTCATTTAAAGCGCGGTCTTATTTCGGTGTAATTTCAAAAGAGTCTTCCCCGCGTCTTCTCGGTAGGTACAATATTCGCAGGGTCCGCCGCCAAATGCTTTCCCCACCGGCGGTATCTCGTCGCTCATCAGCATCTTTTTCATATCAAAAATGGCAGGTTCGACCCACGTGTCGCTTCCGGTATATGGTATGAGCTCTATATCGAATTCGAGTTTCCCGTCAAAAGCGTCTGCATCAGATTTCCCATTGACGTACACGAAATAGCCGGTCGGCGAAACGGTGAAGCCGTTTTTGCGGAACAGCCACTGATAGACCTCCATCTGCTTTTTGTACGAGTCATACAGATCGTCCTCGGTACTTGGACCTATTTTCTTACTGGTCGCTTTGTAATCGACAATGATGAAATCTCCCGCGGGAGTAACCCACACATCATCAATGCCGCCTCGCACGAAGATGTTCGTCGGTGCATGCAGATATGTGATGCCGCGGCGAAGCGCGTCGCGCCATTCTTCTATCCGCTCATCGGCAAGCGGAACGGCATCAAGGCCGTAACGTTTCATAAGCGGATGTGCACTGCCGTGTGCGCGATGGATATCGAACTCGCGCTTCAAGAGCTCATCGACTGCGTTATTCAGCGTGAATGCGGGCATGGACGGACGCCTCACACCGAGCCGGAGGTCGAGATAGGAGCAACGTTGGCACTCGCTGAAGAGATCGATCTTCGTGCGACTTATCCGAAACGGCTCTATCGAAGACGGGTTAAATGGTCCGCGGGTATATTTCGCTTTGAGGCCACGCGCTGTCATATTCAATCGGTGGTCGTAAAATAGACGATCGCCGGTGCACCTGTATCGAAGTCGATATAGACACTGTTGGCTGAAGGATTAAATACATCACCGCCGTCGTCTCGATACAACTCGACCGCATAAGAACGACCGGGTACAGTCGCTCGTAAAAGAGAAATGACGAAAGCGCTCTGCGGGCCTCCGGCGCGCGCGGCGCCAAGTACATTTCCAAGGTCAGTACCATGTATCTCGCGCACTGCGACCCAGACGCCAGGTGGCGGTACAGTAACCGATTCGACGACGACCGCATCGCCCGAGACCTGATTGGCAACTGACAATGTTCCATTTTCAGGCGCTATCGACTCCGCGGTGCTCGTAGCGAGAGGCGGAGGAGATGAAAATGTCATAAGGGCGGAATCGCCGCGCCAAAACCACGCCCCTGCCATGAGAGCCCCAAGCATGATGCCGGCTACAAAGGAACTCATTGAGAAACGGTTCATCATGCGGAAACAGTACCATACGACGAGGCCGGTAGAGTAAGGAGTCCCTCGGCTTCGGCAAGAAGCCTGCCGACGTGCTCGGGCGAGAGATGAAGCGGGTCAAGAGTCCGTCGATCCCGCACTATTTCGTCGACAGTAATGATACCCTGCTCAATAAGAAGCCGTTTCTCCGAACCCATGAGCCAAGTGAGTGTGGTAATTGGATATATTTTTGCGTGACTCATGCGCATAAAGAGCGTGTTGTTTGTCGGATAGCCCCAGCCGAGCAGTTCCATACCGGTGCATTCAGCATAGGTGGTAGCTTCGGAGGTGAATTTGGTGTTAGTGACTAAAATGCCGCGATCGATGGGACACGAGCGCGTTGCCGCATCGCAGGAAAAAATATCGTCAAAACGGCTCTTGACGTAGAGTGCAACCTTTAAGTCGGTTTTATAACTCGGATCGTTATGGTATTTCAACTCGGCGGCAAGGAATTCGTTCTGATCTTCATGTGACGCATAGAGATCGACCTCGTGCGTGACGCATTTCCCTTTGATTATTTTGCGCGTCTCAACTTGCCAGCCCTCCGCCCGATAGAGGTGCGAGACAAAATCTTCGAACGGATGGCCGGTGGGACCGAGCTCGAGGAGCGCGCGCCGGAGCGCGTAACGGGCGGCGACTGGACGCGCTTCGTGGCGCAGAAGTGCGAAAGCGCGTGTATAGATTTCTTTTGAAGCGGCACCCGGCATAACGGTAGCGGTAATCGTCTCGGCGATACGCTTCGCGGCGTGCACGCCGGCGCCTGAACGCTCGAGCGAGGCTTGCAGACGCAATGGATCGAATACTTCGCTTGACCCGTCGGCTTTGATGATGGTCGGCAGTATGGTCATGGAGAAGTGGTGGCCGCCAGAGAGCCATTGACCGTTGTTATGAGCGGGAGAAGCGCTGGCGCAGAAATTTCCGTTTGGAACGTTGCGTGAGTCGGCAGCTGGAGACAGACGCCAGTGTCGTTCGACAGAGAGATTTCTACTAGAATACTCTCTGTGCTTGATGCAGTGCCCTGAAGCGTTGCGGCGGCAGAAGCGGTAGAACAGGCGTTCGGCGTCTCGACCGAACCGGTAATAGTGTGCACGCCTTTCTTGAATACGTCGCGCACGGTGACAATCGGCACATTCCCGGTATCGCTGGCAGGCGCTTTGGTTTCTATAACATTACGGGTATGCGGTACCGAAAGCACGAACCCAATAGCAATAACGAGTGCAATAATAGTCGCAGAGATCCAAAGGCGCATATGATTCATTCGACAATACTACCACCGCCGACGAGTTCGCCGAAATGATAGAACACTATCGACTGACCGGGAGCTGGAATCTCCATCAGGGGGTGCATACTCACGAAGCGATTCCCTTCTTCGACATATCCTGCGATGCGGGGCCCCCTATAGCGATACTGCGCCTCGATTACGCGTGCCGGCTCATCGAGCCAGTTGGCATTCCGGAAACGAATCGTGTGTGCGGCAAATGCACGTGTCTTTGAAATCTTAACTTCTTTCTTCCCTATATCTTTTCCAATCACGTACCACGGGCCGTTGGGAAGCGGAACTCGTTGACCAATAGTGTATAAAAGAGCCGGGTTATCGCTCCCCAACTCTTGTGCTAAAAATTCTTCGACCGATATGCTCCCGAGAAAACAAATGCCTTGACTGTCTTTCTTCTCGGCGACAGGAAGATTGAACCGCTTTGCGAGCGCGCGTACCTTCTTTTTTTCAAGATTGCCGACCGGAAATATCGTCGTCGCCAAGATGTCTTTCGGAACGGCCCACAAGAAATAGCTTTGATCCTTTTCTCCCGAACGATAATGCCCCGTCGCGATGGCATCTGCGCCGGCTGACTTCGCGAAGCGATAGAACGAACCGAACTTCACTTCGCGATTGCACATAACATCAGGATTGGGTGTACGCCCCGCGCGATATTCTGCGAGCAGATACTCGATAACGTATTTTTTATATTCTGTGCTCGCATCAAGCGTCAGAAACGGTATCTGGAGCCGCGCCGCAATGCGCATCGCGTCGCGTCGTTCAGCCGCCCATGTGCATGGCATCCCGGGCGGATACCATCCCTTGATGAACACTCCAGTCACCTGCGCGCCGGCGCGCTTTAGTAAAGCCGCCGATACGGCCGAATCAACTCCGCCAGAGAGCCCGACGAAGATCTTTTTTTTAAGAGAGGTATCCGTTTCGTTCATTTCTTATGTTTATTTTTGTATTCCAAAATTTTCTCGGCCGGAGAAATACCACCGAGAACTTTGTGGTGAGCTTGCCGAATCCATCAAACACAGCAACGACTTTCATCATATCGTTATTGTCCTCCTCGTGGAAAATGGCGTCCCGGACATGATCCGAAGTAAAATTGCTCTTGGTTTCCTTAAGCATATTCACGAGCTCCTGCTCAAGCTCTTTCCGCCGCTCCAGAATTTGTTGTTTTGATTCGATTTGCACATTACGCGCGGATTAGTTACCACAATATCTGCCTCTTTGAGCAATTTCAGGCATTCCTCACTACGAAAATCACCGTTACCTTTTAGTGATGTGGCGATGTTGGCATTATTTTTCAAGAGCCACTTCACATCAGTAAGCCCCACCGCGCCGTCTGCATCGGTATCCGTCACTTCATTGAGCTCGATTTTGAACGGCTCTTTGCCTTTCTGTTTTAAGCCCTTGACTTCAAAGAGCGGTAACTGTCCTCCAGCAATTGGTGACTTTGTATAACGGGACCGAGAACCACTTTTATCAAATTCGAATCAAGCCATTTTTGCCGAATGGCTCCTTGGTTCGATTTATATACGAAAGAGTCAGAAGTTGCTCTTTTTGCAGTTTTTGGTTGGAAACTACGTCTTTTAGCTTATTTTGCATATTATTTTACTTCTAGTGGACAAAATTGGTTGTTTTGTCCAGTACAAGTAGTATACTGGACAGGATTGGCAAAGTCAATAACTTCTGTATCAAAATAAAAAGAGCCCCGAGCAGAACGTATTTGCTAGAGCTCTTATTGGTACAATTTTCATTATGCAAAATTGTACCAAACTTCATGACCTTTTTTACGAAGAGTTCCTTGCCTTTTGAGTATGATTTTATCAACCGTACTCTTTTCATTGATGAATAATCGCTCTACAAACACGACTTTATTCATCAACAAAACAACCGTCTTGAATTCAAGGACATATCCTCGAATTCCCTTGTACGGTCTAATTACAACCGTAGTTGTCCTCCCACTCGCGCTCACTTCTTCAACGAAATCCTCGAAGGATTTCTTTTTCTTTCCGAAAAACATTTCCAACAGAAACTTTTTAATATTCATTTCCTACTCCTTTCTTATGTCGTTTTGAATTGCTAGCCCACTAGTATGCTACCATAGACAATATTATTATCAATTGACTAAATACTTCCGGATGTTTTCCTGGTGGCCGGCATAGGTCGTCGCGTAATGCATCAAGCCGTCATTCCCGGTAAGATAATATAAATAGTTAGTTTTTGTCGGATGTAGAACTGCCCCAATGCTATCGAGACCGGGATTATCGATCGGTCCAGGCGGCAGTCCGGTATGAGTATAGGTATTGTATGGCGAATCGACAGTAAGGTCCGTAGGAGAGGGCGAATAGGTATCGCGATCGTAGATATAGCCGAAGACCGCATCGACCTGGAGCGGCATACCTCGCTGTAGGCGATTCAGAAGTATGCCAGCCACGATGTGCTTACTGGCAGTTGTACGCGCTTCTTTTTCCACTAGAGATGCAAGAATAACAATGTCGGAAAGCGAGCGTTTTGATGTTTTTATATCATCAGACAATGGCACTGTTTTTGCATCGAAATTCGCACGCATCGTCGCAATTATCGACGTAGCATCCGCGGAAGGCGGGAAAAAATATGTGTCAGGGAAGAGATATCCCTCATACGATTTCCCGGCCGAGAGAATTTCCTCCCCGGATATCAATGGGAAAGCACTCGCAATTTGTATCGCCATCTCGCGCACGGTCGTCCCCTCGGGAAAGGTCATATTCACGAAAGGGAGACCGTACGCGCCGGTGACGAGCCGATAGGCGACTGTGAGCAAGTTTTCGGGAACGCTGAATCGATACATACCGGCCTGCACTCTGTCACTTGCTCCCGCCATACGCAGAATGAATCGCAGTACTCCAGGATGCACGATGATGTGCGCATCGGCGAG
>Ga0100391_1001018_pt1 | contig 32024 bp, 19 predicted proteins | sample CryGeymeta201515_FD_81541 | JGI IMG/M metagenome (GOLD analysis project Ga0100391, IMG submission 81541) | Groundwater microbial communities from Crystal Geyser aquifers in Utah, USA - Crystal Geyser metaG 2015-15 | ecosystem: Environmental > Aquatic > Deep subsurface > Groundwater | place: USA... | reverse complement strand
GGACTCAGGAGTTAGGTCTTACTCTATTAGGTCGTGTGCCTATGCCTGCTTCCTATCCACACTATAGTCTCTAGTCATAATATTTACTCTAATATTCATGAGTCTCCACACTAGCTTTTTACGGTACTGTAGTACGGTTGGCGTACTACTCCGTCCCCGTCCCCTGCCAGGGGCCATTGATTTAGTCTAGTTTTCTACTACAGTACATTTTTTATTCTTTTTTCACTTCAATGAAAAACCAACAAGCCAAGAACAGCGACATTATCAACAAGAAAGATCCTACCACAAGATATATACAGTAATAATGACGACCATGATGAATCAAGATGATGATGGAATGGACAGTAACAGCGACAACGACCATGACCACGACCACGATGACGACGTCATTACCACTACTGTTTCGGCTCCATCATTGTATTCGCGTCCCTGTTTTTTTCACCACCAAACTCGACACAACAACAACAACAACACCGGTGGTGGTGGTGGTGGTGGTAGTGGCAAAATCAAGTTGAAGGTTGTAGAACAGTACTTACGAGATGATGTTGGATTTGGATCTTATTTTTGGGATCCCCACTCCACTAAGCGTCGCAAGGGAGCTGAACATACGATTGGGAAACCGAAAACGATTGCAACGTTCCACGACCTCGTTGACACCATTCTGTTTCCTCTTTCCACCACAATCAGCGGTAGTACTAGTACTACTGATAGTACCACTAGTAGTAGTACCATTACTACAGCACAATTGCTGGTGGTTGACACCAACGTCCTCTTGCACAATTTTGATGTTCTCCAGCAAGCTCTTCGTGCTTGTTCGATCATATCAGATGACAATACGGCCAATGTAAATCTTTGTATGGTGTTACCACAAACGGCTTTGGAAGAATGTCGTGCCAAGCACTCGACGCTGTACGATCAAGCTGTAGAATTGTTACGGAGTGTGGGCGGTAGCTATAGCAGCAGCAGCAATGATGGTGGTGGCGGTGGTAAAGGTACGGTAGTATCGGAAAAACTCCACCGTCCACAGCGTCACATTTTTTTTGCTGACAAGCATCACGTGGACACTCAAGTTGCCATATCAACAACAACTTCACCATCACAATCAACATTATTACCTTCTGTGAATGATATGAATGATGCAAGAATTCGCAAGGTGGCATTGTATTTTGGAAAGCATTTGCAAATGTACAATAACAACCACCACGACAATCATCATCAGAATCAAAATGTACGTGTCATTTTCTTGACCGACGACAAACAGTCACGTGCATGTGCTGTGCAAGAACAACAACAAGAACAGCAACAACAGCAACAACGACAAGGGACTACAAATTACAAGAAACGAAAGCAAATGGACAATACTAATAACCTGTATTACGAACCACTGTCAGTACGAGAATGGGTCCAAGAATTAGAAGCACAATACTCAGAATTATCCCTCATGGATTATGTTGCACATTATGGTTCATCATCAACATCATCAACTGCGAATACCAGTACCAGTACCAGTACCAGTACCAGTACCAGTACCAGTACTAGCAAACCAAATTTGTATCCACCACATTTGTCACCACAAGACTTGTCAAACGGTATCAAAACGGGAACGTATCATCGGGGTGTTTTCCGATCTGTTGTTGATTATACTACCTATACCGAAAAGAATGCATCACAGCAACAGCAGCAACAGCCCTCTGCTGCTATTGTGACAATACGTAAAGGTAATGATCGAGTTGCCATTACCATTTCAGGATGGAATCACCGGAATCGAGCCATGGATGGGTACGTTTGTTTATTTACCCCCCAAAAGACAACATTTTGCTTGCACTTTTTTGCCTTGTTTTGTGTGTATGAGTGCGTGACGTGTATCTGTTATTCCTTCTAACCACTCTTATCTTATACGCATTTCCCTCTCTCTATATATATGTATAAATACAAACACAAATATTGTGTGTGACGTGATGCAGTGATGTCGTGGCGGTAGCACTGCATTCGGTAGATCAATGGATAGCATCTGATGGCGGTAATGATGCTGGTAATAATAATCACAACAACAAGAACAGGAACAAGAACAAACATAATCCCAAAGTTGGAATTGCACCCGAAACTGCTGAACCAACCATGATGGAAGTTACCAATGTTCCAGATTCCATGACAATTCCCAAGAACGATAATGATACTGATGTCATTCGATCGTTGCGGCCCACTGGCAAGATAGTGGGTATCATAAAGCGAAATACAGATTTGTACAGTGGATCTATTTGGGAGCGACACACGTCTGCAACAGCAAAAGATGGCGACGAATTTAACAACGAGACAATCATTGCAGCTGCGGGTATGAACAATAATGACTTGTCTAAATGTGAACAGGAACATTCGGATGGATCAACAACCTGCGTCTTTGTTCCTGTTAATCCTCAAATTCCACCCATTCTGATTCGAACATCCCAACGAGATCGATGGGTCGGACAACGATTGGTCGTCGCTGTGGACTCGTGGCCAGCAGATTCACCGCTCCCGTTAGGACACTACACCAAGACCCTCGGAAAGATTGGCGACAAGGCCGTAGAGACACAGGTCTTGCTGCTGCAGCACAAAATTCCGTACGAAGCTTTTCCGGCTGCCGTCCTTGCTTGTTTGCCACCTGCCGACTACGATTTGGACGCGGATTACAAAGCTACGAAAGAAAAAGACAAGCGCGTCGATTTGCGGCATCTGCCAATTCTAAGTATCGACCCACCTGGTTGTACGGATATCGACGATGCATTGCATTGCTTCAAAATGGACAATGGCAACTACCAAGTTGGCGTGCACATTGCTGATGTTACGTACGTTTGGCTACATGTCTGCCCACCTGCCAACCTTTTCATGTGTCGCATCTGCCGGTGTACGCCGAAAGATACTTTCCTCTTTCATTGTTTGTCGTCGATTCTCACGCATTTCTTCGGTTCCTCCTTTCACCATCTTGTGTTTTGGGCATCAGGCACTATGTCAAGGCCGGCACAGCTATCGATCTAGAAGCTGCCAATCGATCTACCTCTACATATTTAGTTGACAGACGATTGGACATGCTTCCCAGCTTGTTGTCTACCGATCTTTGTAGTCTCAAAGGAAATGTGGATCGATTTGCATTCTCTGTGCTGTGGGAAGTTACGCCAGATGCTCAAATTGTAAACGTGGAATTCCAAAAAACGATGATCCATTCGATTGCAGCGTTGACATACCAGGAAGCCCAGACAATGATCGACCTACCAGACACGCTCGAGAACATGAAGGACAGGCAGGTCGCGGCTGTGAAAGGACTCGCCGCTCTTGCTCGACTCTTTCGCAAGAGGCGCATCGATGCGGGTGCCTTAACTTTGGCCTCCCCAGAAGTTAAATTTGTCTTTGACAGCGAATCGCTTAATCCAACGGACGTGCAAGCGTACGCCATGCTCGAGGCCAATGATCTAGTGATGGAATTTATGCTGCTTGCCAATGTAACAATCGGAAAAAAGATTCTCAGGCACTATCCTACATTGTCAGTTTTGAGGAGACACCCGGCACCGAACCGAGGGCGTTTTGATGACTTGATAAGCAAGGCGAAATCTCGAGGCTTTGACCTTGTCATTGATGACTCGAAGAAACTTGCTGATTCTTTGGACTCGGCAGTTATTGAGAATGATCCCTACTTCAACAAACTCCTTCGGATCTGTTCCACCCGCTGCTTGTCGCCAGCACAGTACTTTTGTTCTGGGGAGTATCGTCCCAGTGAGTGGCATCACTATGGGCTTGCAGCTCCTGTGTATACGCATTTCACTTCCCCTATCCGACGGTACGATCATTTATTAACTGTCTTAGAGTCACGCGTACTGGTTTTCTACAACATCACTATCTCATCAATATATTTTATTCTCATTCTTAGATATGCGGACGTTTGCGTCCACCGCCTCCTCGCAGCTGCCATTGGTGTTGCTCCTCTGCCGGCACATCTTTCTTCAAAATCGTACCTTCACGATTTATGCGCAAATATGAATCGGAGATCCCGCAGTGCCCAGAACGCCGGTCGAGATAGTGTACAGCTGCATACCCTCATATTCTTTGCCGGAGATGGCGGCGAAGGAGGTGGACCGAAAGAGGAAGATGCCTACGTGTTGGACGTGGAGACTTTGCCCGACACAGATCCTTCCATTCGCATTATTGTACCAAGATATGGTATTGAGGGTCAAGTGAGGCTTCCAATTTCTGCCGATGATCCAAGACTGGTCCGTGTGGCAGGAGACCATCGTCTGACTGTTCAGAGTGGTGATTCAGAACGAAGCATTCGCGTCTTCGACAAAGTGAAGGTTAAAATCTGGGTTAAGGTTTCACCTGATCATCAACGCGAGTTGGTGTTGGATCTCTTGGAACCAACATTCGGCGACATGGCGAAGACTTTGGGTGCCAAGAAAATGGGACAAAGGGATGAAAAGGCGAAGAAACCAGAATCCAAACCAGCCAAAAGGACGAGGAAGAAATAGAGCTATCAAATATATTATTAAGTGCCATTTTGCAAACTTTTGTATCCTGTTCATGGCGCCGGAGCTTGCATTCTATTTTTGACCGATCCATTGCGAATATTCTTGAGTTTCTGATATCTGAGGGAGTCAATAGTGCACGTTGTTGTTGAGCAAACAAGGACATTTCTGATATCTGAGGGAGTGAACAGTGCACGTTGTTGTTGAGCAAACAAGGACAGCATAATATGAATGGACGAGACTTGGCTGTCCTATTTTGCAGTTGACAGTGGCCACACCAATGATGACGGAGGACTACGACTATTTAGAGGCAAGTGTCACTATCCGCTGGCCATAACAAAGAAGCAAGCTGTGCTATGAAGGACTGCTTAGCCCTCTAGTGCTTCTTGCGGGTGCTGGATAGGGAAGGAAGCTCTATCAGAAGCACCACGAAGGATTCCTTTTTGAAGTGCACAGACCAGCACCAGCGGCTCGATAGATACAAACACATAGTCCCTTCGTGCAACGTACTGAAGCTATAGACTAATATTACACAATGCGAATAACGTGTATACCTATCAACTTACAGCTCAAAATTGTTCCTGTATAGCCATCTGCGGCAGTGTAGAATTACCGATGAAGGCCTCCACTTCCGCGCATTTTTTCGCTTCTATTCCGGAATAGGATATGTCGTATTGTATCAAAAAGGCAACGTCGGCTCGGCTCGTGACGAGTACCTCTAGCTGAGTTGGTATGTTCTTTGATCCTTGTTCTAAAAATAAACACGATTAACCTATTCTGCACTTCACATAGAGTAAACTTGCATCGTACTCCCACAAGCTATGTTCCTTTCCCGCTTCAATTAAAGGCAACAGCTGGCTTGCATGTACTGCAGCTGCCTTTGTAGAATTACACATCGATTACGTGTCTTCAGTGACAACGGCCAGACGTCGCGTGAAGAAAACCATGATTGAACTCAATCATATTTATTACCAGGGTAGGGTACCTTGTAACTCGTAATCCAGAGTGTTTTTTCTTCATCTCTTCCGATCAGGCATATTTCCCAAGGAAAGAAGCGACCATGGTCACTACTTGTATTCGAAATCGATGAGCGACGGTCGTGCGAAATCTTTTCAAATAGGCGGAAAGTAGACAATAAAGAAATAATATTCTTAGTATTATTATTCATGCATCCGATGATAGAAGCTAATTGTGGCAAAGAGAAACAAGAAGAAAGTTGTCCTGGGTTCACCTTGAGCGGACGAGACAATGGCGGCGGCGATGGCGATAACGGTGGCGAAAGTGCAAGCAGCATTTCGACAGACGAAAATGACATGCAACCCAGTACGGATCAAAGTGAACTATGGAAATCATTTACAGATCCAGATAGAAGTAGTATCAGTAGTAGCGATGGGTCAGATCCCAATAAAAGCCATCGGAAGGATCCATTAAGCAAGAAGAGAAGGTCCAGCAGCCTTGGCAGTCTTAGTTCTGTGTCACTATCACCTGACATACATAACGTTAAGAACAAGAAGAGCCGCAGCGTTTCCTTCGCCAAAACAGTTAGCACCAAGGTGATGGACACCATGGCTGTGGAGAATGGAGCGGTTGACGCCAAAAAGGTAGTTGGCGAACGCGATGCAAGGAAGTCAGCAAAATCGGCAGCACCGGCTTCATTGCCGCCTTGGGTTACAGAAGAGGGTTCTGATCTGCCAATCGCAAATCTCTCGCACTCTTTTCCGTTTTACTTTTCACCAAACTGTATGGCGAGCGCTTCCCCCCTCCGACCGCCTCCCCTACGAGCTTCATACCCTCTGCCGCCGCCATCGAACTCACCCCCTTATCCGCATCCATTTTATCGGGCCCCAGTGGAAACGTTTCCACCACGACGCAAGCATTATTACCATCCAATGCCATTTCATCATACTCCAATGCCGGATTTTCGCCAAGGCGCCAGATTGGCTCATTCTCGAACTTTGCCAAGTTCTTCAGCTCTCGATGTGCCAACGCTTGGTGCACCAGCTTTGTGTCCGCCAACTGCGTCTGATACTGATCAATCGGCTATATTTTCTGTACCCGAAGCTATGGTTTTGTCCTTGCCAAACTCTAGCGGGCGCGAACCAAAAATGTACAAAGTAAAATATGAAGTTTACAGAATGTCTCGCGAACAAGTTCAGCCATTCCTGGACAGTTACCGAGCCAGTGTTCCTCCACCGACTGGAAGTGGTAGTAGCAGTCTCTTACCCAAGGTCCAGGCAGAATCAGCATCACCAGTAACAGTGGCAGCAGCAAAAGGAACAGGAACGGCAGGGCACGAACGACCCCATTTCTTCGCCTATCCTGCCTTATAGATATTTTTCACCTTAGTGTAGACATTGTAAAGGGATGTTATAGGTATTCATATAACAATAGAATTTTCTGGTTATGTACTGTAACCATTACAAATGTCGTCGCATTCACCGTCTTTTGTTTCTTAGGCAGCTTCGGCTGACTGTGGGGGTGCCAATACGTACTGAATGGCGCTGTGAAAAAATAATTTAAATTGAAAGATTCGTCGACGTTGCTGCACGTCCATAATAGCTAAAATATGGGACAACATTTCTTCGTGGCAGGTTTGGGCACCTACCGAATCTCGCAATAGCTTCTTCAGTTGACCCATATTGTTCAAAAGAGCCAAACGACCAACCGTATCCCAGGATGCATTTCCGATACTGATCTTGTTGCTGTTGCTAGTGCTGTTGTGGTTACCTTCGTGGTTCTGATGCTCTTCTTGCATGGTGGCATAGGCTGCCTCGTAAAAGGCCAAAGCTTTCTGCAATTGTCGCTGCATGGTGGTGTTCAACGAGCTGGTTTCATTGTCGTCTCCGTCAGTGTTGTTATCACTCTCATTCTGGAGCGTGCTCAGTACCGCCAAGTGGAAGGAGAGACCAGTATTGAACAGCACGGCAAATGAAAGTTGGTGTACAGCAAAGGACGACAATGACGACGACGGACTATTTCGGGCTGCTTGGGAGGACAAGTATGACAATGCCACTAACGATGTTCTTCTGTGTGACTTTTCTGCTATTATCTGAATGGGACTTGTGAAGATGCCATACTCTTGTTGAAGAGGAAGAGATGATTGGGCCTCGGGAAAGCGAAATTCTAAGACATGAGTTGCCGGGAAAACATCAATAACAACAGCAGCAGCAGTAGCGGCAGCAGTATCATCACCAGAAGCTAGGTCCTCCTTGATTACCGCTAAACAAGATGATAGGGCTTTCACAGCTTTTTCATACCGTTGTGATTGCAGGAGCTTAGTACCTTTGCAGTTCAGCTTGAGGACTTGCTGGATAGAGGAAAGACTGTCTTTGCCTTTGCTGCCTCTGTCCACCGACTGCAAACGTTCTCGGGAGGTAGGCTCGCTGCCGCAACCAGTTGTTGTAGTGGTCGGTTCTGTCATCTGCTTGGAGGTGGAGTGATTCATTCCTTGGTTAACGAAGTATTGTGTGTCGAGTTGAAGGTTGAACGTACAGAAATATTTATATTCGTAATTTTGTGACCGCCGTACTGGTTTAAAGTACTGTTTACTGTCTGTGTCGAGAGTTACTACTACCAGTAGCAGTACTACCACTCGTACTGCAGTACCAGCACCTGGTAATTGTTGAAAGAAATGATTGGAAGATCGAAGGGGCAATGCATCAATGCGAAACAGGAACATGATGCACTTAATGACGTTTGCAAATTTAGTGCTCCTGAGTACAAAAGTAGCTGACATCACACAATACACTGTTGAAGTGGCCTTCTTTTCCGAAATGCCTTGGAAGATTTGCTGTTCTATGGAAGACCACAACATTATTTCGAATCCTCGGAAAATGTCACAATCTTATCAGAAGACTACTGTACTACGGTAGGGGTCTAGTACACTAGGTACCTGGTACCTGGTAACACGGTACCCTGATAGACAGCTCTATTCGACAAGAAGGCATCTGACTTCATGGAATTAGTGTCCTCCCTGTATGTTCAAGAATGGAAGTCATTGTTTTATGCGATACCATATACTAGACTACTCTACCCTTGTACTGTACCAGGTACAAGGTATGGTACCTGGTGGTAACGATAGGTAATAGACTACTGTATACTACGGTATGAAGCAAGACAGGCAATGACGCACCTTAAAACGTTATGATGGAAATTATACATTAATTGAATTACAATTTTTCAGTAGTACTGATACTAGACTACTACTGTAGTGGAATCTAGAAGGAAAAAGACAATAACGATGATGCAGCCTCCGTGCGTACATGTATTTTTAGGCAGCCTGGGCAACCGGTGCATGAGGCATGATGATAGGTAGAGTACTTTGAAAGAAAGAGTCAAAGTCTTGTATCGTATCTTTCTCTTGGCAATGGGCAATGTACACCAAAATGCCGAAAAGTCGTTGGGAGCACTCTTTTGCTTTCAAGGAGTTTCCGAGAACGCAATGTATCTGACCAATATTGTTCAATATCGCCGTGATTTCGGTAACCTTCTGAATGGATTCGTCTTGCATCATGGAGTATGCCAATTCATAAAAAATAAGACTTTTTTTGAAGCGCCTGTGCATAGACGCTTTCGGGGAGGCGAGTAGTGCGCTCAAATGCATCGCGACAGCAAGATTAAAGAGAAGCGCAAAAGAGAAGCTTACGAGAGAGGCAAAACTCAGGTAGTTGATGGTTGCTATTGCTGTTGCACGTTGGGCTGTGTCGTGGATATCTACCAAAAGAGGACGCTGAAAAACAAAACCATGATCTGTTGGTTTAGAACTAGCTAAACCAAAGTAGAAACGAACATCATCATCTGCAACATCAGCAAGTACACCTTCCTGGGCGTGGGAAAGTTCTTGTTTGACCAGACGTAACGCTTCTTGGAAAGAAGAAATTGCATTGTCGTACGTATACGCCTCTAGGAACTGAGCTCCTTCTTTGTTTAATTGTATTGCCATGTTGATAGTAGTATTCGACATGGTAATGAATGCAGGTCTAGTCTTCTATGCTATTTTTGGAATTTTTGCTCTGGTTGCTTCTAAAAAAGGTTTTAGAATTGTGAGCGGACATGACAAAAATAAAATAAAATCCAGCCATGAACACTTGAAGTTTCAGATTACCATTCGTTAAAGGTGCACCACGTCAGATTCGCAATGACTTTTTTGCTGTGAGGTTATAAGTCGTTTTGCTTTAATCGGAGTAGCTGCCGAAATATTTAACTAAGATTGGATACACTTGGTTTCGGTGTTCGTAAAAGGAACCTAGTTAGCCATTCAGCATTCGAATACTACGAGTGGTAGGATTTTTTGTACTGTAGTACCAGTACTTAGACTGATACTGGTACTAGTAATTGCCTGGATGAATAAAAACTGCACGGACATAAGAGCAAGAAGTGTACCAGCGAAATAAGCGACAAATATCGTCAAATCGAAGCAACTCTCGATGACCAAGTCAGCGGTGGCTTCCATCAGCGCTGGTACCAGGTATTGCATGGAAATTACTGCATAAAAGAATATCTGTGTTGTAAGAAGTTGCTACTGCTCAAATAAGGGATATGGTACCTTAGCATTTGCTTACTGTATGAACTTCTCGAAGACCTCAGTACCGTTTTACCTGGAATAATACAGTGTCACGCTCTAGTAGGTATTGTTCTGGTGAACAAAATAATCATTGCCAAATCCATGCATTCATCTTGCAGCTGAATACACGATGCATTGGGAATAATATTATGGTCTCGTAGAGACGAAGTTGCCACGCACATCGACTTTAGCTACATAGTACAGTAGCCAATTTTCCATGGTGTAGTATTCTTTCAAATTACTTTACGAGCAGCTAAAAGCTCTTTTTGCTGGTTGCCCAATGGCTAAACAGTGTTGTTAGCTGAAATTTATTTTCGTACAGTAGCTAACCCATTGCTCCTTGATAACCAGTAAACTAAAGTTTGCTGTGAGTTGCCACATCAGATAAAACTCATGAAGAACATAGATCGCGGCTATCTGGCTCTATCACGCTAGTCCTTGTGATTGCCTTTTGTTCCCAGGGTTGACCAACAACGATCGAGCCATATGAGTGGAATTCGCGACGGCAACTGAAGGACCACCGGCAGTCGACAAGCACCATCCGATCGTTTCACACCTGATTTTACGGATCCTGTCTTGATTATGTTTTGATGATGGATTGATTGTACCATTTCTTTATTTGTGTTTCTTTGCTTCCACAGCAGCGCCCGGACAACAAATAATGAACGCACGTACTCGCTCATGTGTTTTATCTGTCAGTTCTTCACCGTGATGTTGCTGTCTCCTTACCATACTATTATGCTTGAGCGAAACCTTGTCGCGCGTTCACTAGAGCTAGCTAGCTACTGCAGTCTATCAGATCAACACTACACAACCTGGCCTCGGTGCAAAAAGATATTGATTCTACTAGACTACCTGGTACTGGTAGGTGGTACTGGTAGGTTCTGTTGGTATGAGAGAGCATGTGTGCGCTTTCACAAAGTTTCAATCCAATAAGAATTCAATTTGTACAATATTTGCACGGTGGCTGGTGCTGACCATTAGCTACTCTATTAATACTACTCGTCTAGCTAGTAGTCTACTACTACTAGTAGTACTAATAATGCAATCAAAATAATGGTCAACAGACAGACCAAATCGTAAATCGATCACCATTCATTCAGTTTTTAACGAAAACAGGATTATTTTCTTTGGTCTGCTCATTTAATAGTTAGTTTGCTTTCCATCTGGCTTTCCATTCCACCCATCGCTACGCTGGGTACATAACCAACAAACAGGATAGAAACGGAGCAACACAACACGATGGCGGCAAAGAAAACCAAGTCGGGACGATCGTCGAAGCAAGCAGCAGCAGCAGCAGCAGCAGCATGCAAGAACTCGATCAAGAAACAAACAAAAAAGAAAAGTAAACAACAACAAGAAGAAGAAGAAGAAGTAGACAATTTCGTCATTAAAGACAATAAAGACGAAGTGAGCGGTAATAGTAGTGAAGATGACAGCAGTCATGGTAACGACAATGGTGGTGACAGCGACCAAGACGAAACTGAAGGCGCCAATGCGTTTACTGATGACAACGCCAAGTGGTTGAAACCTAAAAGCAAAACTAACACCAAGAAATCGCAACTCTTGTCCTCATCTTCTGACGAGGATGATGATGATGAAGACGAGGATGATGACAACAAGTTTGACAATAAAAAAGGCAGTGATGATGATGATGATGATGATGATGATGAGCTGCTGGAAGTCGAACGTCAAGCGCAACAATTGGACGACGAGCTCGAACAGGAAAAGATTGAAGCTGCCGCCGAGTTGAAGCGTACCATTGAGGAAGAAACTGCTATCTATCACTTGCCCACACGGTCCGAATGGACGGAAGCTTCGGAAGATCGATTGGTAGCTCCCAGTGAACTGCGCAGTCACATTGCTTCCATTTTGGAAGTTCTTGCAGAATTCAAAGCACGGAGAGAACCGGGTCGATCGCGGAGCGAGTACGTGGATTGGTTGGTACAGTTTGCATCTGAACTGTACGGGTACATTCCCGAACTGGTGGCCTACTTTTGCACCATGTTTTCACCGACAGAGGCTGTTGAATTTTTGGATGCCAGTGACAGGCCGAGACCGTTGGTCATTCGGACCAATACGCTCAAGGCACGACGCAAGGATCTGGCCGCGGCCCTCATGAAACGGGGTGTAACGCTCGATCCTTTGGCACAGTGGAGCAAGGTAGGACTCAAGATTGTTGAATCGCCGGTCCCCATTGGAGCGACACCCGAATATCTGAGCGGACATTACATGCTGCAGAGTGCCGCCAGCATGTGTCCCGTTTTGGCCTTGAATCCACAACCCAAGGAACGGGTATTGGATGTCTCAGCCGCTCCAGGAGGAAAAACCAGCTACATTGCACAATTGATGCGCAATACGGGAGTCATTGTAGCCAACGACTTGAAAGCCGAACGTCAAAAGGCTACTGTTGCCAATCTTCATCGGTTAGGCGTTCACAACTGCGTGTCCTGTACTCATGATGGTCGGCAACTCGGAAAATACTATCCCAATCGCTTTGATCGAATATTGTTGGATGCGCCATGTTCGGGACTCGGGGTTATTTCGCGGGATCCCAGTGTCAAGGTCCAACGAACGGTCGAAGACTTGCGCAACTGTGCCCACTTGCAAAAGGAGCTTCTTTTGGCGGCCATTGATGCTCTGAAGGTTTACAAACCCGGACATTCCGGAGATATGAACAAGGATGGAAGTGGAACCATGGTCTATTCGACATGCAGTGTCAGCGTCTTTGAAAATGAGGAAGTCGTCAATTATGCACTATCCAAACGAGATATTAAAATTGTGGACACAGGTTTAGAATTTGGTATGTGAATGTTCGACTTGTGATCTTTCGTATTGAAAACAATGAACTGTGGCTCACAACCTCTCTCTCGTCTTTGTTTGTTTGGTTTGATGACATTTGAATTCTAAACATTATTTTTGTTTCTTCCAGGCAAACCTGGATTCGTTCGGTACCAACAAAAGCGGTTCCATCCTTCTGTTGCCTTGACACGCCGATTTTATCCTCACGTGCACAATATGGATGGTTTTTACGTTGCCAAAATTATAAAATTGAGTGATGCACGTCCAGAGGATACTTTCGAAGTCGACAACGAAGAAGAAGAAGCAGAACTAGCAGCAGCAGAGGGTAGCACTCACAAGAAGAAAAAGGAATCCACTAATGCAGTTGAAATCCAAAAGAAAAAGGGAAAGAAAATTTTGCGCAAACGCAAGGCTGGTGCTGGTGGTAGCAATGCAGTAGAAGACTCGAATGAAGCGGCAGCAAGGAAAAAATGCAAACCGAAATTATCTGTTCCACCCAAAGCACAACTGCAACAGAAAATGCAGTCCAACGAGTTAAAGCAGAAGACCAGCAACAACAAAACCAATGCCAAAGTAACCAAACCTCGACGTAAACGAGCTGCTGCTGATGCCTAATTATTCATTTATTCAAATGTGGACGAATGGATGGATGGATGATTGAATGGATGCATGGTGGGAGTACAGACAGCCAAGAATGGCGGTGGATGGAGTGGACACTGTTGCAATAATAATATAGTTTCCTTCTTGCATTGCACGGGCATTTTCTTTCGTAAATCAATAGAAAGAATGATCGATCAAAATAGAATTGCGTTGTTGGAGCAGAAGATCGTACCATTGGTGCGTCTAATAGCTACCAAGGATAGATGCCGTGGTTCCTTTCTACTAGCTAGTTGTAGCTACTACTGGTAAGAATAGAAAGTAAAAAGTAGTACTGTAGTTGTTCATCAGATTTCGTTGTAAAAGTTGTAAATTTCAGTGAGTCCATGGGGTCCTACCCATTTCTGTTGGAGTATTTTTTGTGTGCAAACCCGTTTTAGGCCTGCTTTATGGAGGAGTTACTAGTATTTGGGATAAGCAAATGCGCGAGATCCGAGAAGTAATAATATTACGTTCGTTGTTTGGTGGGATAGCTACAGGAACCACCGAGACTTACTTGGTAAGGTCTTTCGTATCCATAGAACCTGACCTGTTGTAGAAGCTACAACTAGCTACAGTAGACTCTCTACTAGTAGTAGCTAGTACAGTACCCAAGTACTTGTAAAGCTAAAGGGTCCCTCACTACTAAGAAATAATTTTGACACTTTTTGTCTGGAAGAAGCACCACAACACAAAACCAAAAAAACATAAGCAGTCAGAAATCACACACCATGGCCGATCATGCATCATCCTGCGATGGAAAGTCACACCGCAATACTAAAAGTGACAGTAGTAGAGACGACGACAATCTGCTAGAAAATTCGAATGTTGGCGCTGATGATGTTTCTTCTTGGGGCAGGCGCAACATTTTGGAATTAGAATTACAACAGCAAGGCTTTCTTGCCTGTGATGCCTCTTTGAGGAGCGAGGACTCTTTCATCACCACCACAACCACCACTAATAAGAACAAGGGCGGCGGCGATCAACAGAAAGGGACTTCCATTCTGGACAATCACGATAGGTTACAAAGTGAAAGTTTCACCAGTCAGCGTTTGATTGAATTAACGCGCGAGAATCTCTTGCTGGATGATTTTCCGATGCGTTCTGAAAGAAGCAGTGACAATGCCTCTGGTGACGACCGCGGCTCAACGCTGTCGTTGTCGTCATCAACGCGCTGCTGGTCCAAGTTACAACAGGAACATGATCAATATTACAGTTCTTCTACCAGTAGTGAACGACTATTACGACTACCACGTGACAATAATTTAGCTGCCACTGCTCCTGATAGTATTATGATCAATTTGATGGACTGCGAAACGGGACGATACGACGTTGATGACGAGAACAATCACAATCCAAACCCCAAACACAGTTTGTTCAAAATGAAAAGTAGCTCCAAGAATGTCAAGTCGAAACGAAAGAGCAAAAAGAAGCGACGCCGTCAAAAGGCTCTGGTGAAGCTACAGCAGCAGGAACTGCAGCTGCAAAGACGAAGAAGACAGCTATACATTTACCTATTAGTATTGCTGGTAGTATGTGGATTGGTACTGATTGCTACATTATTTCGTTCCAAATCAACACAAATGAGAAAGGAATCAACAGCAGCATTAGCGCCAGCACTAGCACCAGCACGAGCACATGCACCAGCACGAGCGGAAGGTACCGGTACTGCAGACTACAACAACACTACAGCTACGAAAACAACTTTGAATGAGGACCGTTCTTCGACGACCAAACCAGCTGCAATGGAACCTAATGTGACGCCACTATCAGCAGTACCACACGACAGCAAACAAGAACGATTGGAACAAATTCTGTCATCGTGTTCTTACTCCTCTCCAATAGTGTCACCATCGTCAACAACAACTGCTGCAACATTGGCCAAGGAATGGCTGGTGCATACGGATCACTTTACAGGACAATTGCTATTTGAGAACAACTACAATGAGACTACCAACACTGCATGTAGTAGTAGTGTGGCCAAGACAATATTGCAACGATATGCACTGGTGCTCTTTCACTTTGCTACTAGTACTAGTACTACCACTCTTTTGTACAACAGTGGAGATGATCCTTCTGCGACTAAATATTTGGCAAACTGGTTGACAAAAGAACATCATTATCAACACGTCTGTGAATGGGACGGTGTTGGATGCCAATTTCAATTGCTTATTGCCACCAACACAACAACACCAACAGTAACAACAACTACTCCAACTACAACGTATCGTCGAATATTACATTTCGATCGATCCAATCGAGGCTTACAAGGAACGATACCTACAGAATTCATTGAGATCATATTACCCGAATTGCTTGATTTGGACCTTTCACACAATCAACTGCACGGTACATTACCACCCATTCGTCGTAGTAACAGCAAGAACATCACGATCGAAACAACAACTGTACTACCACTTGAATTGCTATTTTTACAAAACAATTCTTTCACAGGATCGATTCCCAACGATTACTTTGGAGCAACTGCCACCCATCTCTACAAGTTGGATTTATCGAACAATCGATTCTCGGGAAATTTGCATCCGCCATCCCAAAGTATCTTCCAGATGCAAAATTTACGGCGATTGGCTCTTCACCACAATATGTTGACAGGAACTCTACCGACAACCTTTTTTCGATTGCTACCACCAACTATAACAGAAGTTTTGTTGGATCACAATCATTTGCAAGGAACTATTGCTATAACTGTCACTGCGAGTCTGGGATCCATGTCACATCTTGGTAAGAAGCATAGCATGCACACGGCCTAGCCTGCGCGTGCAACTAGGCAAAACTATAGCATTCTTTTATTTGCAAATGAAAAAAAGGTCTTGATTCGTTGACTCATCAATTTGTTTCTTAATGTTTGAAATTCTTTACTTTTTATACAGAAATATTGTTACTCGGAAACAATAACTTTACGGGAACGTTTCCCGCAGTGGAATCCCTAGAACGACTTGGTAAGGTGCACACAGAGACTGCTTCTTACTTTTTGCGGGAAGTGGTCGCTTTCTCTTTGTTGCAGAGTGTATCCTAACGCCGTTTTGTTCCTGATCTGTTGCAGTACAATTGAATATCAGACAGAATGCCTTGTCAGGAACACTCCCGCAAATTCTCCCGCTTAATCTAGGTACGATTTTCTGACTGGAACATGATGTCGCAATAACTGTCAGGCTGCAACAGTGCCTTTCTCACTTACCAGGAATTTACTCACTTTTGTGCGTGAAGAACATTTGGCAGCGGACCATAATTCCTTTGCTTCCACACTTCCCATAGACTGGTCGGCAGCCTCGAAGCTGACGTCGGTATTTTTAAACAGCAACTATTTGTTTTCGTCTATCCCAGCATCTTGGGGCACCCTTTCGCAGTTGGAGGAGCTTTGGATCAGCAATAATGTAAGTCGCCAGGTTGGTGCCGTCGTTGGTTCTGCTGATTGTTACCGACTATCCAAAATTCTTACCCTTCGATAATTGTTGTACTCATTCTTGTATGATAGGCCTTGACGGGGAGCATTCCATCTGAATTGGGACAGCTAGAACGCCTGTATCACTTGTTTTTACACAACAATCGTCTATCCCAGACCATCCCATCAACCCTGGAAAATCTCCACAGACTTGGTGCGTTCTTCGTGCTTGACTCTTGTGTCCTCGAAAAAATCGTTCTCATTCTTACTGCTTATCACGGAAAAAGAATCTCTCAAAATTCACCACAACGACCTCGTCGGTACAATTGGGGAGCAATTCTGCATGATGAGGCACCTGTACAATCTTGCATACACTGCAGCTGATTGTAAAGAGGCCATCGAGTGTCAGTGTTGTGACCAATGTTTTTAGAGCTATCTCACTACTCCCAACTCAGGGATGTGCTCGTCATTGAGTTTGACGTCTTCAACTATATTGATACTTTTTGTTATATGCATTTCTTTGAAATCATTTCTTGAAGTTGGAAAGGGGCGGTCTACGGCGGCATCGAACCATGCCAAAAAGAAGAGCACATCGCCAGAAATTTTCTGAAATGTCAAAAGGCAAGCGAAGCGCCAAAAGATGGAAGCACCAGAAGTGTCATCTTCTGGTGACAGCGAGGATTCGAACCCTTCTACTACTTGTGCGATAAACAGTATTCTGTCCTCTCACGGCAATTTCAATCATGACAACGACAAAACTACTATGGACGAAAACGTTCCTATTTCTAGGGCACACCTTCGGGGACAGGTTTTTAACAGCGGGACTCAATTTCCAAAAAGGCGCTATTGTTGGGGTAAGAAGGCGCAAGGTGGCTCGCGCATTCTAATATCTCTTTCAGCAGCGATGCGCCCTTGAGAGAGTTGAATCTGGGAGATGAGTTTGCGGCGAAAGAATTGAAGCCTATGCCAACCCAAGCTTTGACCTTCTTGAGCTTGTTTGAATTTTGCCTGTGCCCTTCATCTCGTTTTTTCCATTAACAAAAGATTTCAGTGTCACACGAGAAGACTAGGCAGAGACTCAAAAACTTATCACAAAGCATTCAACCATTGACCCGTTGCGACTGTTACAACCTATTTGCAATGCCAAGTCGCCGGGAAGCTCATGTTTGACGAGATTACTAATCGTTACTCCCGAGAAGTAATAGCGAAAGGTGTGATTGATCAGCAGCAACTTGGCAAAACTGACAGTGCATTGGACGAGGTGAGAACATGAGGTGCTAAAGCTTTCTCCGCCGCGCAAAATGTTGTTGTCTGTTTAAATGGCAATCCTGCGCAGCCACAGCTCCACTTCCTCTTGCATTGTCTCCTTTTCTCCGTTCTACGGCTCTGTTTGGGACGCATTGTGGGTTTGAGATGAGTATTGACGCCCGGAACGCTTCCAGTCACCCCAAAATATTTTTGCAAGTGACAGATCTTCCTCCGCTAAAACAATGTCTCGTTCCACCATCCAGGGATGCTGCAACACCTCATCTATTGTCAGGCGACGGCTAGGATCGCGTTGCAGAAGTTTCCGAACGAGATTTTGCGCGTTCACGGAAGGAACCACAATGTTAAAGTATAAATCGGGCCGTACAGGAGCCGTACCACATAAGCACATATAAATAATTGCTCCCAGACTCCAAAGATCGACTCGTTTATCGTGATAAAATTCGCTCTCAATTTCAGGGGCAATGAAAGCACGCCAGCCTTTCATTTGATTCAATCGTCCGACACGACCCGTTAAGGGCTGATCCTCTCGTATCATTTGGGCATATTGGAAACCGCGAATGCTCACATTAAAATCTCGTCGTCCCATCTATGATGAATCATTCAAAAATTTCATGAGACTATGAACTAAACAGCATAACAGTACTCAATTCAAGCAATGGCATGCAACGAACCTGACTTTCAACAACAATGTTCTCCATGTGTAGTTTTCTGTGTACGACATTAGCGTCGTGAAATTGTTTGATTCGCAGCGCAACCTCTCGGCATAGATGCCGACATTCACGTTCTGTGTACAATTCCAACCTGTCCTGAATAAAATAGGGGAGCAGGGTAGCGCCTTCGGGAATGTATTCTTCAATTAACACATGACCATTCTGAGCAGACATAAAGTGTCCATGAAATGCTCTGTGTTGAGAAAAAGTGGACAATGCGTTCTGGACGCTATCTTCGATCCAGAATCTTGTTCCGCCGTCTCGGAATTCCTGTGTTTGGGTGACACCCTCGGGCTGTTTGAAAAAAAGACGAAATTATTTGTAAGCCCACGAGCAAAATGGAATAAATCATGACGATTGTTTACCTGTGGCGGCCTCCAAAGCCCGTACAAATGACAACAATAAGACAGAAAGAAAACGTACATTGGCAACAGCATCACTGGGTGATTGGTTTAAACCACTTCTATTGGAAGCACCAATACGCAAAACAGTTGCAGTCTGTTCGTTTAACCATTCATGCTGGTAGGCTTGCTCTGCTGAAAGCCGCTCCTCTTTAAAAACCAATAATTGTCGTATAAAATTCCTTCCATTCCTAGAAACACCCTGCCATTCATCGGCCACAATACGGTATTCCAAGTTTACTGTACGCCTTCCAGTCTCCTCGGCAGGTCCTGCAGGCCATGGTCGCTTCCCTGATAATATTTTGAACATGAGAACACCAAAACTAAACAAATCCACTTCAAATGCATACCGTTCTTTCATATAAATTTCTGGTGCAATATATCCGAGACTTCCACAGAAGGCTTTTTCTGTCTGGCCTGGTTGCAGGTCCTTGGCTAGACCAAAGTCTACGACTTTGAGTGTCCTGAGATCTCCCGTATTTCTTTAACGGCGAAAGTCGCACGGCAGAATGTTGTAAGTGAGATTGAATAGTCAAGCAGCAACAACGTCTCACTATGAGCAAACACGGCGGACGTACCGAAACACCACATTCGCCTCTTTGATATCCCTGTGAATAATTCCACGATTGTGCATAAATTGAATGGCATCCAGTATAACAGATGCAACGGTTCTACCCTGCCACTCTGTAAACTGTTCCTGCTGATCGATCCAATCTCTAAGATTCATTTCCAATAGTTCTGTGACGACCATCAATTCCCGAGAATCCCTGTCGTAAAAGTATTCTTGTAACCTGAGAATGTGGTCGGATATGGGTGACCGTTGTAGGAGAGCTAGGGTCCTGATTTCTTGACATCTATCTTCCACATCATCGTAGGAATAAATGGGACCACTGTAGGTATCCAGTGCATTAGGTTTTGTCACCTTAACGGCTCCAATTTTCCAGTACACATCCCGAGTGCCCTGCTGGTGTTGACATTTAAAGATTTGTCCAAAGTTGCCACCATCCAGCTGTGATGAGTCGTTTTTTATTAGTAGCACAGCAGCAGTAGCAGCAGTAGCAGCAGTGAAATGAGATATAGATTTTTTACAGTATTCCGAAGTGTACATAAAGATCATACAGGAGCACCACTTAAAGAGGACGTACCTGTTCTTTCGTTTTCAAGTATAATTCATGAAACTTGTGTCCCTTCCTGCCATTGGCGCTTGGATGAAATCCTTCTTCGTCGGGTAAAATCGGTTGCTGCTGCTGCTGCTGCTTTTTCCTGGGACTCTGTAGTAGATAATGTGGAATGTACAATGAACTGCTCCGGTTTAAAAAAGGACGCGAGGATGCAGGCAAATACCAGAACATAACATTATAATAATATTCACTGTTCACCATCACCGCTAAAAGCTAAAACTAACTTTTACTTACGTGTTCGGGTGATTTGGTTGTATCTGATGCTTTGTGTGTAACTGGAGCAGGTGTTCCTTCGACAGTAGCAGGTGCATTATTAGTGCTGGTATTGCTCGGAGGTTGAGATGCTGAGGCAGTTGCTGTTGTTGCTGCTTGGGGTTTAGAATTACTGCAACCCATTATGGAAAGGTTCTTCAGTAAACAATCCCTCCTAGACTGTTGCAGCCAGCTACAGTACCCAGTCGTTTCCTATGGTTGACCAGATACTTGAATTGTTGTATTAGAGTAGACTAGGTCTAGTAGTGCGAGGTAATTTTTAACAGGCAACTCATGTTATTATTATTTTTTCATCATTCATCAGCACCCGGGACTACGATACAAGTCTCAACAAGAATGTTGTTAACAAACTACTACTACTAGCTAGTAGCTAGACTAGTAGTATTGGTAGACTTCTTAATTGATCATACCAGCCAGAGCATGTTCATAGGAAGGCTTAACTACTAATAAGTAGAGCATCAGACTACTCTACTACCTGGTACCACGTAGCTAGTAGCTAGCAGTAGACCACAGCAGAGTAAATATTACAAGCATGAGTATTATTTTACAGCAGGACGGAATTGTTTTTTTATGCGGGCTTTCTCACTCTCAGTCAGACTTTTACAGGGGGCAGAGCTCGTCTAGTTTTGTTTCTGAAAATACAACACTGATGCAACGGTTCCCTAAAAGTAGTCTGCTGGCTACCTGGTACCCTGGTAGCTACTACTAAACTAGTAGTCTACTACTACTCCGAGCAGGAGCTAGTAGCACTCCGACTTCCGAGGCAAGACATTGCAAAGACGCCAAGGCAGCCTCTTAAAGCGAGATATCAAAGTTGCTGTGGACTGAAACAACCCAACAAAGGCTCTCCGACTAAGTCTTCCTTTACTCACACACTCAGACCCGGAGGAGCAATTACTGGTCGCTCCTGATGTCTTGGCCAGGGCTTGCCTACGCAGCTTCCAGCCTTTAAGCTAAGGCGTGGGGAGAGCTACGCTACTCTGCTTAAAGTCTAGCTAGCTCTTCGCTTTCGATTCCGCGTTTTCTGCTTCATTCTGTTGTTTCACGAGTAATTTGGCTTCGGCAATCAAAGCTAGCTCATCCAAAGCATTAGTGGACGACCGAACTGGTTGTTCGTGCCGGACTCGTTTCATTATATCTCCCACTTTCAGTACATACTCTTGATGATTGCCCACGAGATCGGATACATCAATGTTTTCCACGCCCGGAACGGCAATCGTACAGTTTCCGCACACTGGCTTGAAAGATTCCATCATTTGTTTGTACTTGAACATGAGTGACAAGATCTTGTCCGTACGGGAATAGACGTTGACAAACCGACCCGCCACCACTTGTCGGCACGCTTTCCATGAACTCAGACTCAAATACATAGGTGCACCTATAATTACAGCATCTTCTACCACCGATGCCGGTTCTCGGTCAAATTCTAATTCGTGAAGCATCCACTTCTTCTCTTTGCGCTTGGTATTGTGGCTTTCCTCGTGAGAGGCAAAGCCAATGGCACGCTTAGCCTTCAGTTCGTGGTAGTCCTCCCACTGTTGTTGGTAGACAGCCAGCTGCTTCAGACACGAGAATACAACACGTGCACCAAAACTATAGCCAAGGAGGGTCACGGGTCTATGCCCAGCGTTGTTTACAAGCAGACTTTTTGCTAACTCCTTGCCCGCCGCCTCAGCTCTGGAAACAACTACAGACCATGTCTCGTCGATGGAATTCATGGCCTGTAGAAGATAAATGGGAACTGACGCTGCCAAAGCAATCGTATTAGCTACCATGAGTCGCAGTGCCTGCTGCCCTGCACTTGCAGCTGTTGTAAGAGCCACGTCGCGAAAGCACAGACACAATTTCGTCAACATGTGAGTCTCCCAGTGCAACGTATAAACTTCGCCACCATAGCGACTGCTAAAATCCCACACTGTCACCAAGTGGTCGGGAGGAATAAGGTTCTCGAGAGACGATGAAGGGGCGACTTGCTCAAAGACAGAAGCGTAACACTGGCGTTGAAAGCGTTGTGGTAGTTGGTCTTCCATGTTTTCGCCATCGGCCGTTACCACACTCTCGTCGTCGCCTACACCAAGGGTGCGTGTGCTATCTGTCTGTTGTAGTCCAGGACGAGTCCCATCATGACTTTCAGTGGCATTGCTGGTAGAATCGGCAGCAATGGCTCCTTGAATATGCTCTGGGAGATGTGCGTGTTGGGCTTCCTTTTGTTTTCCCTTGACTTCTCCGATCTCAACTATTAGCTTATCGAGCACGGCGAGTTCCATTCCAGTAAGTTTAGCATCGTGCATCGGACCGAAGCGAAGTGGGAACAGATTATCTGGATTGCATCCGTATTTATCCTCCAGCAGTTCCCAGAACGTGGATTCCTCCTTTTTCCAGCGTTTCAGTAAATTATCACACACGGGGATAAGATCTGGATTGTACACACGATAAAATCGTTGCAGCTTTTCCAGTTTGCTTGGCGGTGGCTTGGAGGGGGCGATGCCCCAGGGTCGTTGAAAATCGCAATTGTCGGTCAACCACCCGGATATACAGATAGTCCGAGATAGTTCTGCTTTTGTTGGCGAGGCATCCTTTTTGTCATCAGATTGATGCATTCGCCGTTCTGTAAAGGCTTTTGCCTTATTTTTCCATTTTCCAAGCCGTGTTTGGTTGCTCTGAAGTTGTTCTTTTTCTCCTGGTAGCAAATCATCGTTCGAGGCCTCAACTTCTTCCAAATTTTGCCTCGCGGTGGTGGCTGTGGATTGTACAATAGTAAACTCAGTCAGACCAGCCGTTCGACGCCTCATCTTGTAAGCAGCAAGGCTCCCCCCAGCCACACCAAAGAGATGAACAACAGCAGTGGTGGAAGCCAAGCTAAGAAATGTTCCTGCGACTGCTCCCATACCGAGAAAGGTTAAGGCTCCAGCAATGGCGGGTGCGGCCATTCCGCCCGTGACAGCTAATAGTGTTCCAGCGACCACGCCTTAAGAAATTGAAGTGAGTTCAGATCACGTAAAAAATGGATCAAATCCACATTCACGACTACCAGAGCTACAACGTACCAACTCCACCAATTTTGAGTCCTCGCACTATATGCTTGCGAGCTCCAGCAAGTTTTTTCTTGTTCTTTTTGACGGTCACGACTTGGATTTCATCCTCGTCTTCTGCTTCCAAGTCTTCTAACACGACAGCTTCATCTGATTCCATGCCGCTATTTTGTGGATCGCCAGCAGCAGCTGCTGCCTGCTGCTGTTGGGCTAGTGCTAACAACCGATCCGACATACCTGCTTCAATTTGATCAAACTTTCTTGTCGCAAAGGAGACCCAGGTTGTGTAATTTTTTGTCTTCCAGGCAATGTAATCGTCTCCCGTGTATTCTAGCGTCCTTTCAATATCTTGCAAAATAACGGCAACAGCGAGCGACTTGAATATAAATCGCACACGTGCATCGTAACCCCTTTTGGTGGCGTTGATCAGATGCTGAAACAGCAGCCAACAGACACACCGATATCCCGCCCCAGGGCTCAGATTTGGTAAGTGAATGGCCAATTGGTCATCATACTCTGTCATCCATTCCTTTTGGGTAAGATATTGTTGTTGAATTCGCCATTCTCTTGGATCGTCCGCTGGCTGCTCTTGTGTTGGTGTTGCAGTTGGCACCTGTTCGTCACCAATTTCGTTGTCGCGGTTGCTACTACTGCTTCTGTTGTTGTTCCCATTGTTGGTGATTCGAAGGTTATTCGCTTCCTTGGTAGCATCCGATTCAGTTTCGAGTTCGCTGCCGCTACCCGCATTATCGCTTCCGTGCTTATTGCTTATGGCTCCAAAAGATGACCATCGCTTGCCTAATACTTTGCTTTCTGGTGTAGATGAAAAATTGCCGGTTCCATTAGTACTGGTGTCACTTACAGTATTGCAAGTTCCAGTCGTTTTGTCACTTCTCGGAACAAGACGTGGAGCTTTGAGGACTTGTAATTTAGGCGCCAGTTCATCGTAAAGCTGCTTACTTTCCGATTTATCCAACAAAAGATGATCGCAAGAAGTTTGAAGTAATTGATCTGCAACGCAATAACGTCGTAGGTAGTGTCGTTGGGATGCCAATTGCAGTTTTCGTTGAGCTTTGGTGACGCGCTTTTGCCGTTGCTTGCGTTCGGAAGCTGTGACGACCTTTCCTTTGCTGTGCTTCTTGTTGCCTTTGCCGTTGGAAGTTTGATTAGGGTCAGACGACGATACATCATTATCTTTGTCATTCTTACCACTATTACTGCCAGATTTCTTGCCCTCTTCCATGTTGCCTCTTCCAAATCGTCGCCTCCATCTCGAAGCTGGACCGCCTCCACCGGATTTGCTATTAGCCGTTGTTGACAGGGCATCCTCTTTTTCTTCGTTGATTTCTTTCTCCTCACTTTGACCGTCCTCGTTTTCGACATCATCTTGCTCTTCTGCGCTCATATCCATGCCTAAAACTTCCTCATCATAATCGTCCAAAAACATGCTAATTTCCAATTTTCCTCCAGGAATATCTAGCATGTCATCATCATCGTCATCATCATCACTTGACTGGGAATGTCTGCGCTGTTGTGACTCACTTCTAGTGCCGGTATTGGTCGTGTTGCTGGTCAGACCTGTTTCTCCCCCAGCATTACTCACGAAATGCTTGTCCTTGTCACTGGTTGTATCATTGGTGATGGTAGTATTAATGGTAGTAGTAGTAGTACTGGTAGGAGGAGAAGATGCATCCTCAGAGGTATTGGGTTCCTTTTCAATCTCTTTTTCAATTTCTTCTTTAACATCGTATATATAAGTCGACGTCAGGAGACAAGCCAGGCATGTCTGGTGTACAGTGTTCAATAGGAGTGGGTAGGAGAAAGAGGAGCCAGTTTAATCAAGGGTTTTTGTCAGCAAACAGCAAACAAATAAAAAGTAATTACTGAAGATTACTCTACAAATAAAAAGAACGTACCAAGAAGCACTTGCGATCCTTTAGGGAAGGTAATTCAACACCTGCAACTGTACGAGCAGAACTGTCCATGGAATTGGAAGAACATGTGGCAGATACGGTTGGTTGACCAGACTCGTCTTGTTGTTGCTGTTGGCTGGTGCTGCCACTGGGGTTCATGTTCAGTTCAGCCCTGCTTTGCTTGCTTCTACTCAAAAAGGTAAACAATTAAATAATCTTTCTGATGCTGCGGAAATTAGCGACTGCGACAGCCTGGAGCTAGCACTGTACGTAGCTCTAGAAAGCTGGCTCCAATATGCCAAATCAATGACTCCTCGATGTAGTAGAGTTAATAATTTTATTACTCTATAATTTTAAAAGTAATAAATTGATCTACCAGGGTAGCTATTTCTAATTCCAAGTAATTATTATGATAGGAGCTTGCTATTACTACTACTGGAGCAGTCTTGGTAGCTAGATCCCCTGTAGTATGTAGAACAACTACACCAGTTTGGAAAGGGTTAAATTTAATACGATGGAATGAGTTTGAAAAGAGTCATTTTCGTATTATTAAGTGAAGTTAGAGTTGAGGATAAAGGAACGTTGTTATGAGAAAGTGCGAATAACAATAAAACGGGTGCTCACCTACTATTACTACCTCTAGTAGATTAGTAGACCTAGCTAGTACACTTGCATGATTAAGCTACGTAGTAATACGTAATGGCGCGCCGTCTCGGAATGTTATGCACAGCAGGGCATCGGAACTTCGTGGTCTATTCTTCAAAATATCGGAGCAACGAGGTCATCTCAACAGTCGCAGCACCAGCAACTACACTTATTTTCGGCGTTCTAGAGTACTCTATAGTAGTAAATACGACGCTAATAACTCAAATAAATCGAGAATCGAATGCATTCGCAAGAATCAAAATGATTGGCATCGGGAAAATTGTCAAATAGGCTCGTTGATGCTATTGCACTGACAACCACTAGAATTAGTCACGGCGCCAGAAATCGTCCCACTGCATCCAATCACCATCATCATCACCACCAATGGTGTCATCCCGCTGCGACCAGTCATCATCATTGGTGGTGCCATCATCGCCTGTGTTATCATCGTTACCACCTGCGTCATTGTTACCACCTGCATCATCGTTACCACCTGCATCACCGTTAACACCTGCATCATCGTTACCACCTCCACCATCGTCACCACCTACACCATCGTCACCACCTACACCATCGTCACCAGCTACATCATCGTCGCCACTTACACCATCGTTACCAACTAAATCATCGTTACCACCTGCATCATCGTCACCACCTACACCATCGTCCACCTACACCATCGTCGCCAGCTATATCATCGTCATCAATTACACCATCGTTACCAACTACATCATCGTTGACAAATCCACCGTTTTATGGAGCATGGGAGCGATTTTGAAATGTGTCGAACGTTTTGAGGCAAATAATCGAAATGTGAAACAGAACACTGGTGACCAAAAGCTAGTATCCATTGCACTTACCATCCGTGAAGTCATCGGTTAGCCAGTCATCAGTAGAGGGGAGAGTGTTGCCGGGTGTATCATCATCGAAGCCACCGCCACCGCCGCCACCGCCACTCAATTGATTCGGGCAAATACGAGAATCAACTGTTCCACAATCTGTGGGTGGGTTTGCTGCGTTGCAACAGATCTGACTCTGCAACCACGTATACCCCGAAGATACACGCGCATAGACACCGGGTGCATCCTTCAGACCGCACTGAAAACAATAAATAGCAAAGGAACCGAGCAAACAACTTGGCGTGAGCGCTAGTGAATAACAGCTGTACACAAGATCTACTAAAGATCACTTACGCCATCACCAAAGGAAACGACACCAATTTGCACATTCTTCAAGAAAAGTGGGCCACCACTATCGCCTGTGTAAGAACACAACAGACGCAGAGAACAAGAGACTTTTATGAGATAATTTCAATTGAAGTTTGTCCAAAATGCATCCGTTGCATGCCTACCTTGACAAGCGTCTTTGCCGCCTTCAGGAACTCCGGCACACAGCATGGCGTCAGTGATGCCGCCATCATAGAGTCGGCTGCACTCATTATTCGAAATAGCATTTACGGTCACTTCTTGAAGAGTGTTAGAATAGGGCCCATTCTCAGACGTTGCACCTAGGCCAATGACTTTTAGGGCCGCGTTATTGACAGGGATGGCATCATTAGGGTTCAGCTGGATCAGCGAGGGATTAGAAACTGGCTTTGCAAGTTTCAAAACCATCATATCAAAGTTAGTAGTCGCGTCCTTCCAATTTGGGTGAACAGTCCCACTAACAATTTCTAGAATCTGTCGATTCGGTCCGACTGCAGCTTCAGTTAAGCCAACATTGCAATGAGCAGCGGTGAGGACCACTGCAATCCAAGCGACATTTGAATAACAGTTGTGAGAACGACGGAAGAAGGGGGCGTGGCTTTGACAGAAAAGCGCATCACAGACAGCTGATCAACCTACCATCCTCCCAAATAAGAGACCCGCCGCAACCGTCGAGATCCACAAAGAACGGGAATGCTTTGATGTCCGCGACCGTCCCACCTACGATGCGGCCGTTTGGTCCTCGAATACCTCTGCAAGAAGACAGAATGGCACTGGATGCTGCCACTACTGCTGACAAATAAAATGTAAGCTTCATGTCGAAAATTGTTTGGTTGCTTGATGAAGTTTTTTTGTTTAAAAAAAATTGTGAGTAAGGTGAACGATTTCGAGAAAGAAAATCTTTCCAAAGTACTCGTACATGAACTGAACTCATTTTGCAACTAGATAGGTAAGACTGGTCAGTAGCTTTCGCTACTAAAAAACTTAATCATTTTTTATTCATGCTGTTAGGTGTAAATAGTTCCTTCTTTCTATTCAGGCTGGTATCAGCGTAAGCTCACGACTAAAAACTAAAAGCATGTACTCCTCGACTCTGCGACTAGACCAGACTTAGGTCTAGTAGTCTAGTGGTAGACTGCTTATTACTCTTGCTTTGGCCAAATCGAATACGGAGCGCTGAAATCAAATACCATTACTACCATGCGCTTGCTTACTCTAGCTAGCAGAAGCTAACAATAATATTAACTACTCGTATTAACATATCATCATTATTATTAATTTTCATCTCCGCCCGTTAATTAATGTATTCATTCAGTCCCTCCTCCAGTACAGCATCTACGAGCAATGGCAGTAGGATTGAGGTTATTGAATGTTTGACGTCATACACGCGAGCAACTTTTGCAAGAAGTAGTCGTGGATGCACCTAGTAGTACTACTGCCACTAGAAGAAGCTACTACTAGCTACAGTAGTAGCTACTCCGTACGTGGCTAGTATTACTCTACTGGAGGGTCCTCAATCAACCATTTCGCTCGGAAGTGGAGATAGCTGCGGTATCTAAATAAAAAATTACGATACGCAATCAACGGTTGAATCGTGACCCAATCACCACCTAATAGAATCGGAAGTTATGATGAAGGATATGCCAAGAAAAAAGATACGATCCCAGCAGTGCATCATTTATTATTTTTTGATCACGTCAATGGCCAAACGCCACTTCGTGGTTTATTACTGTAGAGCACAAACAAAAAATAATCGTACAATTATAATCAAACATTGATCAACTTCTCAACTACTCTACTGTCCAATACTCCAATACGAACATCAGTTAAAAAGGATTGAGCCACCATGGTATGTTCGTGTTGCGTTGCATGCTTGTTCCGCGCAATGTTTCTTCCTTGGATACAGCTGCTGTAGAAGAATCATAGTGAATATTACTCCTTCTGTTGGACTTTTTTACGTTCCAAGTTCCAAAAACTGTACGATCTCACCGCCACTTTTTTGTTTGTTTGAAATCCTCTGCTCCAGCCTCCCAAGCACCACGATCATCATCACCATCATGGCCACGGTCATCACCACGATCATGTACGTGTCATTGAATTCTTTCGGTTTGGTGTGGAGTACACAGTACATTATACACAGTACATTATACGGAGTACTATATTATTATGTCATGTATTGTTGCGTGTGTTACCTTGTGGCTTTCTTTAACATTGCGAACACACCTCACCTGATTCTATCCAACATCCAAATAAATACTAAATCGTATCACCCGCTTTTCAAAATCACAGCACGAAGAAGGGGAGGATCCTTGGGATGACTACGACTGGGAAGATCTCCCAGAAGACAAGAAGAAGGCAGCTGCCGTCCTTGGTTGGACACAAAAGCTCTGGGATGAAGATGGCAAACCCGAGACGGAGGAGTACGACTGGCACGACTTGAGCCACGAACAACGCGAGGCTGCCGAATCGTTTGGCTACCATCCCAAGTTGTGGGATGAAGGTCACGGACACTTTCATTTGCACGATCACGAACATCATCCACCTCACCATGATCATGATCATCATCATCATCACGACAACAAAGACGAAAAGAAGGACGACAATGGTATTGATTCTGACATGAACAAGTTGAATGTCAATGACGACGAAAAGAAGAAGACGAAGCCCACCTTCAAGACCTCTGACTCGTACGGAGGAACTGGCGGCGAAGCTTTTGATCATGGTAATAATAGCCACATTAAGAAAATTACCATTTATTCCGACAGTCACGTCGTCAAGGGTCTCGAAATCAAGTACACCAATTGCACAAAGACCCAAGGAACAACCGAAAAATCTCTGGTCAACAAGGCCCACGAATTCGAGTTGGCAGATGATGAATTTGTTACGTCCGTTATTATTCGTTCCAACAAATTTGTTCAATCTTTGGCCTTGAAAACCAACAAGGGCAACATGCTGGGTCCTTGTGGCGGCAAGGGATGGACCAAGATCAATGTTATGGGCAGTGATCCCGAAGGCGAAGAACACAAAGTCCCGGCTCCCATGAAGTTTCAATTGTGCGGTTTCATGGGACGCTCTGGCAAGTACATTGATCAACTGGCCTTTCGTTGGGGACCTGTTCCCTAAAGTACTACGTGGATGAAAACAGGAACATTATTTATTTTTGTTCTCGTCTTGATTCTTGTTCGAAATTACGGTGCGGTGTGATTACACATGGCCAAATGGAATACGGTGCGGTGTGGTTGTTACGCATGCAAACATTGAATATTTTAAAAATGATGATTGCAGACAAGATTAGTAGTTCTTTTGAAATTTTACTATTACAATTCGTGTCACCATCAGGAGGAACATGCTCTTTCGCGTTGTTAAAAAATGCAAGCAGACGCACCAAGATGCACTGTACGCTTTTTAGGCTGGCGTTGGCAGGAAAGCAGCTTACGAGTCTCACTGCAACAGAGTCTGCCACCTCATACTATTCTCTTACTCGTACACTGTGCACGTGGTATTCTCCCCCTTTCATTCTTCCTCCGGGTGTGTTACATTAGTTCATGCATATGCCTTCCAAAAACTCAAGGAAAAGGCATTCTTAAGCACTATCTCTTGCGCTTGGGGTCTGTGGCCAAATTCCCATCTAGATCAGGTAATCCCGTCTTCGCTGCGACGCAAACTTCCACAGCACATTCACAGGATTCTTTGGCTTGATCCACTAAGATAAGATCAACCATTAAAGACGTCTTTATCTTGACAATTCCTGCAGGCCATCGCTCCAACGAAGGCGACGTCGGCAATAGATTTGCATAATACCGATCCACTTCCTCTTGGGTCTGCTCAAACTTAATACTTCTCTCATCCTCATTTCCATCGTCGTTGTTGCTTCCAATGTCACTGTAGTAAACACTCCTGTAATCTTCTGCACTCGTCATTGTAACCATTTCTTTGCATTCACTGCAGAGAAATTCTTTCCAATCATTCTTGTCGAGGATCTCGTTGGTGTCTGCACTTTCGGTCTGTGCCAAGAGTCGACTAGCAGCCTTGCTCTTTTTTGCCATGGAGGATTTACTTCTCCATTTCATGTTTTTCTTTTCTTTTTTCGGGATAGGTGATCAAGTATTATGCTGAAAACTTGTTGAAAGAAAATAATATTATTTATAATTACGCTACGCAGGAGGGGGCGAACGATCAAAGATCTTGTCAGTTCGTGGTTCGTGGGACTTGGCCTTAACTTGCCGCCAACCTTATATGTAAATTACAAGCAACTTCACCCTCTCAAATTCGGTTGGAGTCCCGTTAGGGATTTTCGAGTGGGAGTAAACGATAGAGTGATAGAGTACTAGTCTACTACTAGACTACTAAAACAAAAGGAGATAGTAGAGCTAGCTACCTGTGAGGATCCAGTGGGAGTCACAAAAGGCCTATAACCGGCAACCAAGACCTATATATCATGGCATGGATATATAGGAACAGTTGGCAGTTTAAACCAGGCGGCAGATCCAGTGGAGTG
>Ga0100391_1001016_pt1 | contig 32031 bp, 19 predicted proteins | sample CryGeymeta201515_FD_81541 | JGI IMG/M metagenome (GOLD analysis project Ga0100391, IMG submission 81541) | Groundwater microbial communities from Crystal Geyser aquifers in Utah, USA - Crystal Geyser metaG 2015-15 | ecosystem: Environmental > Aquatic > Deep subsurface > Groundwater | place: USA... | reverse complement strand
TTGTTTCCCTGCATTATGCCAGGCTAAACGCTGATCAATATTACTGGTACTTCCAATGTAATAGCGTCCGTCTTTTTCGCTGCGCAGGATGTAAACATAGTATGACATAAAATCTAAAATTGAAAAAGAGGCTGCCTTACTTTTTAGACAACCTCTTTGGTCGGGGTGAGAGGATTCGAACCTCCGACCTCGTCGTCCCGAACGACGCGCGCTAACCGGACTGCGCTACACCCCGAACTTCGCGCCCCGCCAAAGGCGGGGCTACACCCCGAACTCGGTGCCCCGTCTTTGGCGGGACTAAATCCAGAACTCCCTGCCTGGATTCATGTGGAGCCATGCTCCAAAATACTTTGCAAAAATACACCAGTTTTAATAACCAACAAAATATTGCTCAACTATTCACTGCCACTTTCTCCTTGCCAGGGCTCCAAATTTCCGTCGTGTATCAGTTGACTTGATACTATCCGCAGCTCTCCAAAACTCACCTCCTCGCCCAGCACTTCTTTTGCTGGTCCAAGCCGCGGATCCTCTGTCTCCAGAAAGTATTCAGAAATAAGATTTAGCTTGTCTTCAGCCACTAATTGTCGGGCCTGTAGCTTGCCCTCTTTGATCAGCAGGGCCGCATGACCCTCTATCGTACTCACAGCAAACCCGCGTAGCTCAGCCGTTTCTTCAATCGTTTTGCCTGCCAAAAAATGATCCAGTGTGATATTGTAAGTGGCTCCTTTCGCTTGCTTTTGTTTAACTGCTGCCGGTTCAGCTTCTTCAGAAACAGCTTTATCAATATGCGCTCTGCCCACATAACCTACTACCAAGGCGAGCAACTCCTGTCCGTATGCTGCCAGTTTCCGCTTTCCGAGACCGTTAATCGTCTTTAGCTCAGCCATACTCACGGGCAGCTTGGCTGCAATTTCCTGCATCGATTTAATGGTGATTACCCTGTAATGCTCCAGATCATCATCCATCGCCCGCATATTTCTCCACCGCTTAAGTGTTTCGAACAACGGCTTGTGATAGTCAACAGGTGCCTCCTGTTTTGCTTTCCCGAAGGTTCTTACAGCCTTACCCAGCGTGGCATCATTGCGGGTTTTCAGGTAGGCTTTTGTTTCAAAACCTTGCTCCTTACACTGCTTGAGGGTAGCTAGCTTTACGCGAAGCTGTTCCTCCTCCTGTTCCTCCAGGCCAGTAAATCGCTTCCTGACTTGTTTATTGTCCGTTTCAACCGTAAAATCCTGCTTTGTAAGTGAAGTATTAAGCTGCTCCAGAAAGTATTCAGCGGCTTTTTTAACCCTTTCCTGCAAAGCAGCATTTTGTTCTAAGTTGTCTGAAGCATCAAACAACTGCCTTAGCTGAGGCCGGAATCGCTGACTTACCTTTTCAAGTTCGTTCAGTTGATCAATAGCATTCGAAACCAGCGCCAAATAGGCTGTTTGAATGCTTCCGCTATTTTCGTTTGCAATTTTGTTAATTATTCTAAGCAGCCTCAGCAAAGGCTGAAAATCGAACAGTTCAACAAGTAAATTAAACTCATATGCTCTTCTGGCCTCTTCCAATCCTGCTTCATCCGGGCTGCGTTTTGGAATCTCATGCAGAAAACCATTCACAGCAGCATCAGCGCCTATCCCGCGGGGCTGAAGCCTTGATTTTAATACAACGCCTTCAAAGCTGGTGCACCGACTCAAGGCCACATACACCTGCCCGTGTGCAAAGGCGGCATTGGCATCAATAATAAGCTTTTCGAAAGTTAGCCCCTGACTTTTATGAATGGTGATTGCCCAGGCAAGCTTCAAAGGGTATTGCTTAAAGCTGCCGATAATCTTTTCTTCGATCTGCTGGGTTTTTTCGTCCAGCTGATATTTCATATTATGCCAGATAAGCTGCTCCACATCAATGGTTTCATCATCACATTGAACCACAAGCTTGTCTTCTTCTTTGGCTATTAGTCGTCCGATTTTTCCATTGTAAAAACGTTTTGCAGGTTCGGGGTCATTCTTTACAAACATCACCTGCGCCCCCACTTTAAGCTCCAAATGCTCATCAGCAGGATAAGCCATTCCCGGAAAATCACCTTCAACTGTTGCTTCAAAAATCCAGCTTTTTCCTTTTAGCTGTTTCAATTTCAACTGATTGATCTGATCGGCCTGGTAGTTATGCGTGGTAAGTGTGATGTACCCTTCCTTTTCGTCGGGATCAAAATCAGGATGGAATCTGCTATTGAGCTTTTCGAGCGTTGGCTTATCCAATTGATTTTCGCGGATAGCATTTAAAATATCAATAAAATACTGATCCTGTTGCCGGTAAACATGTTTCAGTTCGATGGTCACATAATCAGAAGCCTTAAGGGCGTGGCTGCTAAAAAAATAAACCGAATCGTAATAGGGCCTCAGCAGCTGCCATTCTTCTTCACGGGCAACCGGCGCCAATTGCTGTATATCGCCAATCATCAATAGTTGCACACCTCCAAAAGGCAAATCTCTCCTTCTGAAACGGCGCAAAACCCTGTCGATAGCATCCAGCAGATCGGCCCGCACCATGCTGATTTCGTCAATCACCAACAGGTCCAACCGTTTGATCAGCCTTATTTTATCTCTTGTAAATCGCTGATAACGGGCTTCGTAGGCGGGCTGTACCGCCTGTGGATTAGAAGCTAAAGCTTCAAAAGCAGCTTCGGGCAGCTGTGGCCCAAACGAAAACTGAAAAAAGGAATGTATGGTCACACCTCCGGCATTGATAGCCGCCACACCAGTAGGTGCAACCACCACATGATGCTTTGAAGTGAGATTGGGCAAGTTCTTCAAAAAGGTGGTCTTTCCGGTACCGGCTTTTCCGGTTAAATACACATTTCGGTTGGTAAACTGAATGAAACCGGCCGCAAGCTCGAGCTGTTCATTGGAGATGATTTTCTTCATGCTTTCTAATGGTTGCTGCAAATGCTTAAAAACGCATCATAAATTGAACGCCTAATATAAAAACTTTCAACTTACCAATTGATATAATGCATAATAAATCCTTCGTCCTGATAGCCACCAATCACCTGCCTGCGTCCTTCTTCCGCATCAGCACGACTGGTAAAAGCATTGGATGTCCGATGCCCCCGATCAGCTGAACTCCAGCCCGGAAAACGCTTGATCAACAGATCATTAAAAATATAAGTCAGGTTAAAATCCTTTTTCTCCTGATGAATATTACTCACAAAAGCATGGTATTCTTTCTGGCCGGTATTTTCGGGATCGCAAAAACAGGACGAAAACACAAAATAATGGTAAGGGCCGCGACTGAGGTCAACAATAGGCGAATCGATGAAGATATTTGTAATGGAATCTTCCACAATTCTTTCAGGATTGGTGGTGTTTTTATAAATGCTGCCCACCAGATTGTAACAGACATCTATTCCCATGATAAAAATATCCGGATCGCCATCCAGATCGTAATCGCCAAAGCGCACCACGCCTTCACTCACCCATGGCAATCCTGCAACAAAATCGCGAAAAATTCCCTGACCCTGATTTTCATACAGAATCGTATAAGGCCGTTCCATGCTTTCGCCGGCTATCAAAAAGTCGATATCACCATCCACATCAAAATCAGCCACATCCATACTTACATTTTTCAATGGCCTGAATCCTGATATACTTTGCTCGTCGAAAAAAAGACTTTTATTGCCTAAAAACAGCCTGGTGTATGGTCGATTATCCACATCTGCACCGGCAAGAATAAAATCGTTGAGCCCGTCATTATTGAAATCAGCCCATACCACTGCGCTGTTTCTTAAGGCCGGAAACGACTGCGGATGAAGCAAATAATTATCGTTTTGGTAGATATACAGCCTGCTAACGGCACGATCATTCCAGCTGCCGGTGACAAAAACATCCAAAAATCCATCTTTGTTGGCATCGCCCCAACGTGCTTCCCCATTCACAACTCCCGGAATACCATAATCTTTTATCACGAAATCTCCTGATTCATTTTGCAGGATCAGGCAGCGGCTTCTTCCAGAAGGTTCTTTTCCGGTGATTAACACGTCAAAATCGTTATCCTTGTCAAAATCAGCTATTTCGGCACTACCATCAATAAGCACTGGAAACTGGTGTGGGCTTAGCGTGAAATTACCATTCGACTGCTGAAAATACATGCCCGAAATTAAGTTTCCATCGACATCAACACCTGTGAGTAACACATCAGGCCTGCCATCTTTGTTTATATCCTCAACAGCAAGCGAAGCCCTGCTCACATCGGGTAAGCCTTTTTGTTGTGCCTTGAAAGTATTGTTGCGATCCTTTTTGTAATAATTGGTGGCAGCTTTCATGTTTTGTTGCACCAATTCCCCGGCAACAATCAAATCCAGTCCAGTGCTACCCGGAATCCATGAAGCATCAGCATGGATTCTGGTATTAATATGTTTCTGATGTTCGATAAAAACCTGAGAAACACTAACATTTATCATCGAAAATGCAAGATATACCAATAGGATCAGTCGCTTCATATGTTTCTTGTTTGCTGATTGATATTACTAAGATTACGTTTATTATTCACTTAAAATGTTAAAGTAAAAGTAGTTCCGTCACCAGGCTTCGATTTCACCGAAATGGCGCCTTTGTGCATCTGCATGATCTGTCGCGAAAGGCTAAGCCCAATGCCAGAGCCTTCCTTTTTGCTGGTGAAGAATGGCATAAAAATCTTATCCAAAATATCAGGTTTGATTCCTGATCCATTATCAGCAATTTCAATGCTGATACGGTTATTTAAATTGGTTGAAGCCGTAATGGCAATCTGTGCATTTTCTTTCTCTTTAACTGCATCTATTGCATTAAGCAAAAGATTTATCAACACCTGATCCACCAAATCAGGATCGGCCAGCAGCATCAACTCATCCGGAAACACTTTACATAAACATTTTATATTATACCTGTCGAGCTTGGGTTTGAGCAGGTCGTGTGCCTTGTCAAACAGCTCCCTGATTGCAAAATACCTGAAGTTGGGTTTTGGAATGCGGGTGAGGTTTCTGTATATTTCAACAAAATTGAGCAAGCCTTTGCTTCGGCTTTCAATGGTTGACATGGCACTGTGGATGCTCTCCAGATCCTCTTCGGTGAGCTGTCCCATCTCAATTTTATCGGTTTCAGGATTCACCATCATTTCCTGAACGGTTGATGCCAGAGAAGAAATGGGTGTGATTGAATTCATGATCTCATGCGTGAGCACGCGTATCAGTCGCTGCCAACTTTCTATTTCCTTTTCTTCGAGCTCAGGATGAATATTTTGCAACGAAACCAAAACATATTCCTCTCCACGCATCCTGAATTCGGTAGCATTCACAGAGAGCTGAATCAACTCATCTTCCAGAAAAATCTTGATCAGGTTTTTGTCGCCAGCCTTCATCCGCAACAGCGTTTCGGGCAGATCCTCTTTCACCACTTCCAGCTCTTTGATATTGCGCAAATGATTTACCCTTAAAAGCTTTTTAATCGCATTGTTGAACACATCAATCTTACCATCCCGCCTAAAAACGATGATTCCGATGCTAACATGCTGCACCACTGTAAGCAAGTAATTGAAGTGTTCCTCCTTTTCGGCCCTGTTCTTTTTGAATTCGTGAATAATTTGATTGAACTGATGACTCAAATCGGTAAAACTCTTTCCCAGTCCTTCATCCGAAAAAGAAGCTGAAAAATCTGCATGACGGATGCCTTCAAGAAATTTAGCCAGCCTTTTGTTGGTGTGTTCAGCAAACAAAATCAACGAAATAGTTTGCAGCACTATCAAAACCAGGGCTATGATAGCACTAACCAAAAACTGCTCCTGCCCATACAAAAAGGCAAAAACAAGCGCCGAGATTACCAATAGTATCACCCTCAGCGCCATCTGGACGCGAAATCGTTTAAAGATCATATTTTTCCATTCTGCGGTACAAAGATGCACGGGTTAACCCCAATTCTTTTGCGGCTCGGCTGATATTTCCGCCATGCTTGTCAACCACCTTGCGAATCAGCATTTTTTCGGTTTCTTCCAGATTCATATTGGACGGCAACACCTCGGTTTCAGTCCGGTCTTCCGTATCTGAAAGGAAGAAATCATGAGGCTCCAGCACCTGACTTTCACTCATAATCACAGCCCGCTCCACTGAATGCTGTAATTCGCGAATATTTCCGGGCCAGTGGTGCGTTTGAAGCCGCTTGAGTGTGCTGGCATTCATGCGTTTCTTCTGCATTTTATATTTCTTGCAATACACTTCCAGGTAATGCTCAACCAGCGGTTCAATATCTTCGATACGCTCTCTGAGGGCAGGCAATTTGATTTCGACAGTATTGATGCGGTATAGCAAATCCTGCCTGAACTTGTTCTCACTCACCATTTGATAAAGCGGCATATTGGTAGCACAAACCAAGCGCACATCAATCGGGATTTCTTTATGCGATCCCAACCTCACAACCTTGCGGTTTTGAAGCACACTCAGCAGTTTCGATTGTAAGGAATGGGTCAGGTTACCAATTTCATCCAGAAAAATAGTTCCCTTATGTGCCGCTTCAAAGCGACCGGCGCGATCTTCCTTGGCATCCGTAAAAGCACCTTTTTTGTATCCAAACAGCTCACTCTCGAACAAACTCTCTGTTATCGCACCAAGATCCACACTCACAAACACCTCTTCGGCCCTTCGCGATGCGCGATGAATGGCCCTTGCGATTACTTCTTTTCCTGTTCCATTCTCTCCCAGGATCAATACATTGGCGTCTGTCTTGGCCACTTTACTTACGGTAGCCAGCACTTTCATCATGGCCGGGCTGCTGCCAATAATATTGCTGTAGGCCTGATCCTGATCGGCAATAAACATTTTTTGTTTGCTCTTCAAATCCTGCAGTTCAACCTTGGATCGGCGAACTTCGAGCGTGGCATTAATCGTAGCCAAAAGCTTTCTGTTCTCCCAGGGTTTGAGCAGAAAGTTAGTTGCTCCTTCTTTAATTCCCTGCACTGCAAGTTCAATATCGCCATAGCCTGTAATTAAGATGATGGCTGCTGCAGGATCAATTTCAAGGATTTTGTTCATCCAGTGAAAACCCTCTTTTCCGGAAGTGGCATCCCGCGAAAAATTCATATCAAGCAATATCAGGTCGTAAGATTCTGCTTTTAATAAGTCTGGAAGATTCTCAGGATTTTTCTCAGTATGCACAAATTCAATATGTTGACGCAAAAATAAACGTGCTGCCATCAATACGTCGGCATCGTCGTCAACGATGAGGATACGGGCATTTATTTTCTCCATAGTGCTTCAGATTGGTTTTTTGGTACGTTTGAAAAGGTAAAAATAAGCATAATGTTCAGAATTGTACAAGAAGATGGACGAAATCGAACAGTGAAAGTTACACTAATTATACTTTAATCATTTATCTGCCTCATTTTATGCGTCATAGCATAAGTGGCATAATCTTAGCTTAGCCGTCATAACAAAAACTTAAAGGCATGGACAGAAAGATAGAAAAGAAAAAATGGACAACTAGCCGAATCGCAATTATTGCTGGCATTGCCGTTTTTGCGTTTTTTTTAGTGTATTTAATATTCCTGCGCGACAACAGCAGCAAAATTTATGTAAACCCTGATCAGGTTACAATTGCCGAAGTGAAAGCAGATAAATTTCAGGAATTTATTCCCATAGATGGTATCGTACTGCCAAAAACCACCATATACATCGACGCTGTTATGGGAGGTAATGTAAAAGAGATTTTTGTTGAAGATGGTGCACTGCTCAAAAAAGGTGATCCCATCCTCAGGCTGGTTAATACCAACCTGGAATTAAGCTATATGGAACAGGAAACCAGAATTTTTGAAGCCATCAACAACCTCCAGAACACAAAAATTGGTTTGGAACAAAATAAGTTTATGCGTCAAAAAGAAATTGCAAATCTCAATCAGCAACTCGAATCCGTTGAAGTGAATTTTGACCGGCAAAAAACTTTGTACACCGATAGCTTGATATCAGATCAGACTTTTGAAGATGCCGAAAGAAATTACAGGTATGGTAAAAAACAGCTGAAGATTTCGCTCGAGCTGCAAAAACTGGATTCTATCTCTACCGAAAGCAGGTATCGCCAGATAGATCAGTCGATGGACAGGCTATACAATAACCTCGAACTGCTGCGGCTGAGCCTCGACAACCTCACCGTAAAAGCTCCTGCCGATGGCAAACTTTCATCGTTTAACATCGAAGTTGGCCAAACTGCCAGCAGTGGAGAACATTTGGGTCAGATAGACAATCCTGACGACTTTAAATTAAGAGCCAATATCGATGAGCGTTATATATCGCGTGTGAGCATCGGGCAGGAAGCCGAATTTGACTTTGGCGGACAAACCTACACCCTTACTATCAATAAAATATATACCGATGTAACTTCCGGATCTTTTCAGGTTGATCTGTTTTTCGAGAACGGTTACCCACCTCATATCAAGCGCGGCCAAACCTTACAGCTTCGCCTGAAATTTAGCAGCCAAACCAATGCCCTAATCGTTAGAAGAGGAGGGTTCTTCCAACAAACAGGAGGCAACTGGATCTATGTTTTGGATCCTTCGGGCGAATTTGCCGTGAAACGCCCAATCAGGATAAACCGTCAAAACACCCTTTATTACGAAGTAATGGAAGGCTTGAATGCAGGTGAAAAAGTAATCGTTTCCTCTTACGACAACTTTGGCGAAAAAGATAAAGTAGTATTCCGTTAAGCATAAGCTGGCATGACACGCAAATTTTTCATCATTACTTTCCGACGCTGGTTCCGCGATCCCGTCAACAGCTTGATCAACTTGCTGGGACTTGCATCAGGATTGGCTGCTACCTTGCTCATTCTGGTGTTTGTGTGGAACGAAATGACCATGGATCGGCATCACCGGCAAAATGATTCAATTGTTAGGCTGGTGCAGGGCGAATGGGGATTGCATGCTCCGGCACTCAAAAATAGTTTGGCAAGCTTCCCGGCCATCGAAAAATCAGCCAGAATAGATATGATGTATGGCCGGAGAAGTTCAGTACGTTATGGAGATAAATTACTCAGCCTAAACCATTTGTTTTTTACTGACCCTGAGATTTTTGATATCCTCCAATTCAAATTTGTTGCCGGCAATCCCAATGAAGCCCTTGCAAAACCTTTTTCGATGGTGCTTACAACTGACCAGGCTCGTATAATTTTCGGAGATGAAAATCCCATTGGCAAAACCGTTCGCTATTCCAAAAGCTACACTTATACCATAACAGCGATTGTTGAGCCGCTAAAAAAAACGCATCTTAAGTTTAATGCCCTGGCTTCGTTTGAGGATATACCGGAACTATCCGGGCAGGATGACTTCCTGAGCAGAGAAGATCAGTGGAACTACCATTATTACCTCAAACTTGCTCCTGACGTTGATCATTCAGCTACTAAAACAGCGCTCAACAAACACCTCGAAAACTTGAATTGGAACCATGGCAAAAAACCAGAATTCCGGTTTCAGCCCATCGAAAAAGTTTATTTTGACACAAGTGTGCCCTATGAATTTGGCATTGCTCACGGCAGCCAAGAACTGGTGATTTCATTTGCCCTGATCGGACTGTTTGTATTGCTGCTTGCGCTTATCAATTTTGTAAATATCTCAACAGCAAAACTCACCGACAGAGCCAAAGAAGCAGGTGTTAAAAAAACTATAGGCTGTTCGGGTACACGGCTCAGGATGCAGATTTTAGGTGAATCCGTCATGCTTAGCACATTGGCGATGCTCCTGGCTTTAATGCTTGTTGAGCTGATATTACCCTCATTACGCCACATGCTCGACAGGCCCCTGCCTTTTAATATTTTTTCTCCCTTATCTTTGATCGTAATTCTCAGTTTAACAGGGCTAACAGGCTTCTTAGCAGGTATTATTCCGGCCAGCCTACTTTCAGCTTTAAAACCGGTGGATGTGCTTAAGGGTTTTAACGAAAGTCGCAGCAGCAAAATCAGCTTGCGAAGCCTGCTTACTACGCTACAGTTTGTTGTGTCAATAGCCTTAATCAGCACCACCATATTTACCTGGCAACAGTTTCAGTTCCTAAGCTCAAAATCATTGGGTATTAAGCTCGAAAACATTGTATTTACGAGTTTGAGTCCCGAAATCAGAAAATCGCAGGAAGCATTCAAAACAGCGCTGGAACAACATCTCGGAGTGCAGGCTGTAGCCTTTACAAATGCTGTTCCCGGAAGTGTAACCTGGCAGGAGTCTTTTGAAATAGCTGGCGAAACAAAACAGTTTACCTTTCTGCCGATAACTCCCGAATTTCTTGAAATGATCGACGTAAACGTTTTGGATGGCAAGCTGTTTTCAAATGCTGAGGCTGAGCTGGAATCGACCATCATGCTCAATCAGGAAGCCGTTTCATTTTTTGGCTGGGAAAACCCTGTCGGACACCGCCATTATTCTGAATTTTGGGGCAAATATCAGGTTACAGCTGTGGTTCAGGACTTTCATTACCAGGACGCAACCAAAGAGGTAGGGCCACTGGTGCTGATGAACAGCAAACGTTACTCCTTAATCGTATGTTTACAATATGACCCTAACCAAATCGCTCCTGTCTTGTCGCATTTCGAAAACACCTGGCAGAAGTTTAGCCCCGAATTTCCATTGGAATATCATTTTTTGGAAGACAACTTCAAAAACTATTATCAGGATCTTCGCATGCAGGGTCGTGTTTTCCTCTATTTTAGTTTGCTGGCTATTTTTATTGCCAGCCTGGGCCTTTACGGAATGGTGGCGCATCTTGCCGTAAAACGCCGTAAAGCAATCTGCATCAGAAAAATCCATGGCGCAAGCGGCCAACAGCTTTACTATTTACTATCCTCAGAAATTCTGATACTCATAACAATTGCATTCATTACGTCAGTTCCATTGAGCTATCTTTTTGTATCACAATGGCTCGAACAATTTCCATATCATATAAACATTCAGTGGCACATATTTGTGTTTTCCGGATTGTTGGCTATTTTGGTTGCACTAATCACCATCAGCAGTCATCTGATTAGGCTAATGCGAATTAATCCTGCCGAAGCTTTACGATACGAATAATTATTAACCATTATAAATCAAATCTTTAACCGATGATCAAAGCAGAAAAATTAACAAAAGTATTTCGCACCGACGAGGTGGAAACTACTGCACTTAATGAGGTTTCATTTTCTATCCATAAAGGTGAATTTGTAGCCATCATGGGACCTTCGGGCTGTGGCAAGTCAACCTTGCTTAATATTTTGGGTTTGCTCGACAATCCTACCGGCGGCAGCTATTACTTCCTGGATAAAGAAGTCTCAAAAAGCACCGAACGCCAGCGGGCTAACCTCAGAAAAGAAAACATTGGATTTGTTTTTCAGAATTTTAATCTGATTGATGAGCTTACTGTCTTCGAAAATGTTGAACTCCCGTTGATTTACCTCGGCATGCCTTCAAAAGAAAGGCGCAAACGCGTAAACGAAGTGTTGGAACAGATGCAAATTGCGCACCGTAGCAAGCACTTTCCGCTGCAGCTTTCGGGTGGACAGCAACAGCGTGTGGCCGTTGCCCGTGCTGTAATTGCCAAACCAGCCCTGATTTTAGCGGATGAGCCGACCGGTAACCTCGACTCAGCGCATGGCGAGGAAGTAATGAATTTGTTGAATGATTTAAATGCCAACGGCACCACCATCATCATGGTTACGCACTCGCAGCGCGACGCAGAATACGCTCAGCGGGTCATCCGTTTGTTTGATGGCCAGATCATCAACGAAAACATTAAGAAGAATTTGCTGTAAGCAAAGCAATTGCATGCTAAAAAACCCTACACTATGTATCGGAATTACCTGAAAATAGCCTTCCGCAATCTGTACAAACAATATTCGTACACCTTAATCAATGTGATTGGATTAAGCACCGGAATTGCTGCTTTCTTGCTGATTGTGCTTTATATACAGTTTCATTTGAGCTTTGACAAGCACATTCCCGAAATCGAAAGCCTTTATCGGGTAACGCAAATACAGCAGGCAGAGGGTGTGGGTGAGCAGCATGTGGCTTTTAATCCCGGTCCGCTGGCTGATGAGGCTGTAAAGGTAATTCCTGAAATTACAGATGCTGTTCGCATGATGGCATGGGGCGCAGTTCCGGTGCGTGTTGACGACAATTATCACACACAGGACAATGTGATTTGGACAGATCAATCTGTCTTTAGAATCTTTGGAATTGCACTGCTTGCCGGAGATACAACAAATGCATTAACTGAGCCTAAAAGTGTGGTTATCTCGTTAAAAGCCGCCAAAAAGTATTTTGGCAGTGCCGAAAATGCCCTTAACCAACAAATCGTTTTCAATTACGAAAACGGCTATACCATTAGGGCAGTGATGGAAGATCAGCCCGAAAACGCTCACTTACAAATGGATATGCTTGTTTCGTTTGAATCAGCATTAACCAAATATCCCTTTCTTAAGGATTGGAATTCAAACTCATTGGGTGTTTATGTAAAGCTAAGTCCAACAGCAATTCCAGGTGAAGCTGCCGAAAAAATCCAAAATTTACTCACCGAAAATAAGGCGTTAAGTTCATTAACAAGCGGCCCTGAAATTTACCTTCAGGAAGTTAGCGATATCCATCTCCATGCAGGTCATATCAAATTTCAAAATAATTATGCCCAGGGAGATTTCAATCTTATTATTGCATTTATAATCATCGCCTTGATAATTATTATCATCGCTTGTATCAATTTTATCAACCTGGCTATTGCCCGATCCGTAAAAAGAGCCAAGGAAGTTGGGGTGCGTAAAACCCTTGGAGCATCGCGCCTGAATTTGGTTTATCAATTTTTGGGCGAATCAATTATTATTACACTATTCGCCTTGATAGGCGCGCTATTTTTAGTTGAGCTAAGCCTGCCCGAGTTTAATCAACTTCTGGATATTCAGCTCAAAATACAGTTTTTAGAGAATCCATTGTTTAGTGTTGGACTGCTTATTATTTGGCTAGTAATAAGTTTATTATCCGGCGTTTATCCTGCATTTTTTATCAGTCGTTTTCAGGCCATCGAAGCCCTGAAAGGAACGCGTGAAAGCGGCTCCAAATTTGGCGGATGGCTGAGCAAAGCCCTGGTAATTTTTCAATTCTCTGTTGCAATAGCTTTGATTTTTATTATTATTGTTACAAGCCGGCAAATCCAGTTTGTTATACATAAAGATTTAGGCTACAATTACAATAATGTCGTTGGCGTAAAACTTCATGGTGGTAATGTGGCGGAGGATGCAGCTTTGCTGAAACAAGAATTTAAACGTCTTTCGGGCATTAAACAAGTGTCGGCTGCTTCTAATATCAACGGTGTTGCAGGGAGTCAATTTACCATAACGGTTGATGACACAGTAACTCAGAAACTGATGGTGAGAGCCGGTTATGTTGATGAAGATTTCTTTGCGCTAATGGATATTCCAATAATTGAAGGACGCAACTTTAATGAGGATTATTCCTCTGATGATGAAGCTATTATATTAAATCAGGCCGCTGTTGAAGCCTTGGGATGGACAAATCCTATTGGAAAAAAATTCAAATCATTTGATGATAACGACAGTCTGCAAAAACCCACAGTAATTGGTGTAATCAGCGATTACCATTACTATTCTATTCACAGCAGGATTGAGCCGGCTGCTTATATGTTAAATCCGGATGGATACGGTATTATTTGTATAAAATACCAAACTAATGATGCCAAGTCTGTTATTGAAGGCCTCGAGAATTCCTGGAATACACTTTTCCCCGGCAAGCCATTCGACTGGATTTCGGCCGAGGAACGGCTGGAACGACAATATCGAAATGATCAAAACAGCATTCGGTTATTTACCTTATTTACAGTTTTGGCCATTCTAATTTCAGCTTTGGGTTTATATGGCCTCACTGCCTTGCGCGTTGAACAGCGAAACCGCGAAATTAGTATCAGAAAAGTGCTGGGCGGATCGGTATTTCAAATGATGAATCTGATCATGCACGAATTTCTGATTCTTGTCGCAATCGCAGGCGCATTGGCATTACCAGTGGGTTATATGTTTGCACGGCAAATGCTTCAACAATTTGCTTATGCCATTAAAATCAGTGTTTTTGATGGTCTGATTTCTCTTTTTGCTGCCTTGCTGACTGCCATAATTACAGTTTTTATTCACGCTTATCGGGCAGCAATTTCAAATCCGGTTAACGCACTCAAAAACGATTAACAACTATGATGTTTAAAAATAATTTCGTCACCGCTTATCGTAATTTGATCAGAAAACCCGGTTTTACATTGATTAACATTACCGGACTAGCTATTGGATTGGCTGCCTGCATGTTAATCCTGCTTTATATAAGCGACGAAATGAGTTATGACAAATTCCACAGTAAATCGGAGCGCATTTATCGGCTGTATAACAAATCCTTAATCGGCAATAATGAGTTTGAAGGCACTTACACGCCTTCGCCTCTGGCCGAAACAATGCTTCATGAATTTCCTGAAATAGAAAAGATAACGCGTCTTTGGAACAGATCACAACGCTCCTTTCGGGTGGGTGAATCCACTTTTATTGAAGATAATTTCTTTTTCGCTGATTCAAGCTTCTTCGAAATATTTGATTTTAAAATTATCGAAGGTGATCCTAAAAATGCACTTAAGCATGCAGGCACAATAGTTTTGAGCCAATCTACTGCAAAAAAGTATTTTGGAAACAGTTCGCCCATTGGCAAAACAATTACTGAGGACAACGAAAACAATTATACGGTTACTGCGGTGATGCGCGACGTGCCTAATAACTCGCATGTGCAGCCCGACCTCATTGCTTCTTTTGTATCCGATCCTTTTCATAACAATAACAACTGGTTTGCCCAGAGTCCGCAAACCTATTTTCTATTAAAGGAGGGTGCTGATCCACAATTACTTGAAAATAAAATTCCAGCCTTGGTTAAAAAATACATAGGCCCTGAACTTGTACGACTTATTGGTATCACCCTTGAAGAATTTGAGCAAGCTGGTCAAAATTATGGCTACAAAATTCAATCACTCGAATCCATTCATCTCCACTCAAATATAGATGGAGAATATGAGGCCAACGGAAGCATCCAGCATGTTTACATCTTTGGTATCATTGCCATTTTCATCCTTATTATAGCCTGTATTAATTTTATGAATTTAACTACAGCACGCTCTGCAAGTCGTGCAAAGGAAGTTGGAATAAAAAAAGTGCTTGGAGGGACGCGCGCACAACTGATACGTCAGTTTTTGGGTGAGTCGGTTTTACTCACTATTTTGGCTATGGCCATCGCTTTGTTGCTTATCGAAATTTCGCTCCCGGCATTTAATCAGCTTGCAGATAAAAAGTTGTCTTTTAACGATTTTGGTTTTGTACAATCTTTCCTTTTTAATGTGGTAATTATTGCAATAACAGGCTTAATTGCTGGTAGTTACCCGGCGTTTTTTCTATCTGCATTCAGTCCTGTGAAAACTATGAAAAAACAACTCAACAAAGCAGGTAGCGGAAAAAATATCAAGCTGAGAAGTGTTTTGGTCCTGTTTCAGTTTACGATCAGCATCACCTTGCTTATCACTACGATTATCATTTTTATGCAAATGGATTACATCCAAAATAAAAAAATTGGTTTCGACTCGGAGCAGCTTTTGGTTATTAAACGAACTAACGGACTAGGATCAGCAATGAAATCGTTCAAGGACAAGATATTACAAAACCCGAACATTTTAAATGCAGCCTATGCCATCGATTTACCGGGAGACAATTACAGCACAAATGCTCATCGCATCAAAGGCAGGCCAGTAGAAGAACTTCATGTAATGGAGCTAACTTATGTTGATCCGGATTATCTCGAAACGATGGGAATGGAAATGAGCTGGGGAAGATTTTTCAGCCACGAAAATGCCACTGATACAGCTAAAGTCATCATCAACGAACAAGCGGTTCGGTCGCTTGGCTTAACAGCTATCGGATCGGAAAAGTTAATTCTTCAGACAGGCACAGATGAAGAAAGCAGCGTTCATGACATTGTTGGTGTAGTTAAAGATTTTCATTTCAACTCGTTTCATCAAAAAGTGCAGCCCATAGCCCTCTATATGCTTCCCGAAGGAGGATGGGCTAACCGACTGGCAGTGCGCGTGCAGGCAGGAAAAACACAGGAGGTAATCAATTTTCTGGAAAAAAGCTGGGACGAAATGCAAACCGGCCATCCATTTGTTTATACTTTTCTGGATCAAACCCTTGCTAAACTTTATCAAAACGATCATAAAACAAGGGTCATTTATACTATCTTCAGCATATTGGCGCTTTTTGTGGCCTCGCTTGGGCTGTTTGGGCTAACGGCTTATACCACCGAAAGCCGCACCAAGGAAATAGGTATCAGAAAAGTGCTTGGCGCAAAGGAATCAACTATCATTTTTATGCTTTCGCGCGATTTTACCAAATGGGTAATTTACGCCAATATCCTTGCCTGGCCACTCTCTTTCTATCTCGTAAACCATTGGCTAAACAATTTTGCCTATCGCATTGATATGCCATGGCCGGTATTTATTATCGCAGGCTTATTTGCAGTCATTCTGGCATGGATAACCGTGCTTTTCCAAACAATAAAAGCATCCCGAACCAATCCGGCATTTTCACTTAAATATGAATAAAACCTACTGCCATGAAAGAAGTTGTTATTCTAATTCCAGACCTCGATCAGGAACAAAATGTTGAAATCGATGTACGTATTAACGGTCGCAAACAAACCCTGAAATACCGTGTGGAACTACTTGACTGGGAAGGCAATGAAGTACATCCCAAAGAAAAAGTGCAGGTGCTGCGTCATAAAATTTCGGAGTATGACAAAAACTGGGAACTGGTTGAAATTGGCCCTCCAACCGATAAAAATATTTCCCTCATGTTCCGAAAAAAAGACTGAATAATCAGCAACAAATCATTAACCCAAAAAAATATTTTGCTTATGAAAACCATTTTGATTTCAATGTTGCTATTTTGCTTCGTTAGCCTGGGTTATGCCCAGCAATCTGAAAAAGAAGCCGTGCAGCAAGCCATTCAATCAGCTTATGTTGGTGGCATCCACAACCGGGCAGGTATCGAAAAGATTACCGAAGGTTTCCACCCAGGATTTGAAATGTTGAGCAAACGTAATGAGATGCTCACAAAATTTCCGATTTATAGCTGGACTGAATCCATCGAACAGGCAATGTCGTCGGCAGAAGCCAATGCTGAAACCCCAAAAACCACTGCAAAATTTCCTTTAATCGACATTGCAGGAGATGCTGCCATGGCCAAAGTTGAATTGTATCGCGACGAAAAACATTTGTTTACAGATTACCTGATGCTATACAAGTTTGAAAAGGGATGGAAAATTGTGAGTAAAACCTATTACCGCATTCCTGAATAAGTTTTCAAAACCCAGCATCATGTATAGCCTTCTCTCCAACTATTTCCTGATGGGCTTGCGCAATATGAAACGCCAGCGCAGCCATGCCGCCATCAACATCATCGGGCTTTCGGCCGGATTGGTTGTCTTTATTTTGATCTATCTTTTCCTGGTCAACCAAAATCAATACGACAGGTGCTGGAAAGATTATGATTCACTTTATCGTCTGAGTGCCACACTCGACTTCAACGGACGCGAAGATCATTTTGCGCTCTCCTCTTACAATATGGCACAGGCCATGAAAAATGATTTCCCGGAAGTGGAGGCTGCCACCCTGATCTTCCGAACAAGTTTTTCGAATGACCAGCTTGGGGTCACCGTATATCATGCTGACAATAAGTATGAAATACCTTCGTACACCATGGCCGATGCCGACTTCTTTCGTGTTTTTGACTATCCGTTCCTTGAAGGCGACCCACTAACAGCGCTCACCGAACCTAAAAGCTTGGTAATCAGCAAAAGCATTGCAGCAAGTATTTTCGGAAAAGAAAAGGCACTGGGTGAGTTGATACGCATCAATACAAATACTTATAAGGTGACAGGTGTAATCGACAAAGCACCTTGTTCTTCTCATTTGCAATTTGATGCCCTCATCTCGATGAGCACCATGGCACAGGAGCAAATAAATCAAATGAAAAGAGACTGGTTTTGGCTGTTGGGCTATACCTATATCAGGTTTAAATCTACGGAATTTGCAGCCGATTTTGGCCAGAAGCTGAGCCTGTTGCGCGAAAACACCATCAAACCATGGATTAGTGAGGTAAATGTGGATGGCGACATTAGAATGGCGATTGAACCCGTAGCCGGCATTCATTTCAACAACAGGCTGCAATACGACAGCCCTACCAATACCAATCAGCGATTTGTTAATATGTTTGCATACATCGCTATTTTTCTTTTGCTGATTGCTTCGATTAATTATATGAACCTTGCCACAGCGCGATCGATCAAACGTGCCAGAGAAATTGGAATCAGAAAAGTAGCCGGTGCACACAAGCCACAGCTGGTGCTGCAGTTTTTGGGCGAAAGTGTTTTTACCACACTTTTTGCCTTCCTGCTGGCCTTGTTCATTACCGAACTCATCCTTCCATGGTTCAGCCAGTTAATTGGCATTGACCTGAAACTTGCAGTATTGTATCAGGCAAATGGTTTGATTTATGGTATCGGATTGCTATTAATTGTGCTGGCTCTCGGATTGCTGAGCGGAAGTTTTCCTGCATTTGTGCTTGCATCCTTCACCCCGCTTGATGTGCTTCGCTCAGCAGGTGTATCCTCTGGCTCCAGCCATATTTTCAATGCAGCCAATTTGCGCAAAATACTGGTCGTGTTTCAGTTTTTAATAGCTATTGGAATGATTATCAGCACACTTATTGTATCAGACCAATTGCATTATATGCGCAAACATGATAGCGGCATTTCACTCGATCAGGTGATGGTGATTCATTTCCCCTCCGATACTACACTGTACAACAACAAAGAAGTTCTGCGGCAGGAATTGCTAAAATTACCAGAAGTAAAACAGGTTTCGCTTCCCGAAAGTTTGCCGGGATATCAATCCGGCAGGTTGATGTTCTTTTTGGGAGATACAGCCAAACCTGAGGTGCGCACCATGAATCTCTATGTTGTTGATCACAAATTTTTTGATCTGCTTGGCATCGAAACGGTTGAAGGCAGAACATTTTCGAGGGAGTATCCCAATGATGTGAATACAGCTTTTGTTGTAAATCAAGCAGCAGCAGCATTTTTGGGATACGACAATGCTGTTGGCGTTGAGATGAATTGCGGGATGGGTGTGCAGGGAAAAATCGTGGGTATGGTAAAAGATTTTAACTACACCAGCCTCCATAACCCAATCGAACCACTGGTATTTATCCTCAGCAGAGGAAAGCCTGATTATGCAGCAATCAAAATAAAAGGGAATGACCTCCCGGGAGCTATAAAAAAAATAGAGGAACAATGGTTCAGCTTCGACCAGAAACATTTCTTCAATTATAATTTCCTTGATCAGCATTTTCAGATACAGTATCAGCGCGAAGAAAAAATGCTTTCGCTCTTTGGATACTTCTCCATGATTGTGGTTTTAATCTCAAGCCTCGGGCTTTATGGCTTATCAGCATTCACCATCGAACAGCGTACCAAAGAAATTGGTATCAGGAAAATTTTAGGCAGCAAGCCTTCACAGCTCATTGGGTTATTGATATCCGACTTTCTGAAGCTGGTGATTTTGGCCGGCATCATCGCTTTGCCAATAACCTATTATCTGATGGATGAATGGATGAGCGAATTTGCCATTCGTGTCGGACTAAATCCTGCTTGGTTTGTAGCCGGTATTTTACTGTCCGTTGTGATTGCCCTGCTCACGGTTTTTGCTCAGGCCTTAAAAGCCGTAAACAGAAATCCTGTAGATGCAATCAAATATGAATAGAAAAAAGTGCGACCAACACACCAATTCATTCATTAAAAACTAAAATTATGTGGCTCAATTACCTCAAAATCGCATTTCGAAATGTGTTGAAACATAAAGCAACTGCAAGCATCAACATTATTGGCTTATCCATTGGGCTGGCCAGCTTTATCCTCATCCTGATGTATGTTCAGGACGAACTGAGCTATGATCGCTACCATCAGGATGCTGATCGAATCTACAGACTCATCAGCAAACATGATTTTGAAGGCGTGGGCGAAGATGCGGCAAGCGCTCCTTTTCCTGTTGGACCAACCTTGCTAAGTGAATATCCGGCACTGATAGAGCAAACCGTTAGGGTTTTTAACTTCCAGGCTCCCAGAAGCCTTGTTCAACTGGGAGAAAAATCTTTTAACGAAAGAAAGCTGTTTTTCGCCGACTCAAATTTCTTTCAACTTTTTGATTACAAATTTATCTATGGTGATCCCAAAACGGCACTTAACGAATCTTTCGCCGTAGTAATTACCAAAGCAACAGCTGAAAAATACTTCGCCAACGAAAATCCTATGGGCAAAACGCTGCGCTACGAAAATCGCTTCGACTTAAAAGTTAGTGGCGTGATTGAAGAAGTGCCCTCAAACAGTCATTTCAGGTGGGATATGATGGCATCAATGGCTTCTGTAAAAACTATGTACAGGGGCAGATTACCACAAACATGGGTATGGAATCCCTGTTGGACTTACTTGAAGTTAAAAGACGGGATAAAGCCAGAAACCCTTGCTGCTGATTTCCCAAATTTTATTGAAAAATACTTTTATGATGCCATGAAAGAAAGCATCACGCTGTTTTTGCAACCCCTCACCGATATCCATCTGCACTCGCGATTGGATTACGAGATTGAACCTAACGGCAATATGGTTTATGTCATTATTTTGTCAGCTATCGCTGTTTTTCTGCTGCTAATAGCTGTAATTAATTTTATGAATCTAAGCACAGCAACCTCCTCAAGGCGTGCACGTGAGATTGGGATGAAAAAAGTTGTCGGAGCCGGAAAGCCCGAACTCATCGCACAGTTTCTTGGAGAAGCCGTATTAATGAGCTTTTTTGCCTTGCTGCTCTCCTTGCTCCTGGTTGAATTTAGCTTGCCCTGGTTCAACAGTCTTGCTGATAAATCACTTTCGCTTCAACTCCTGCTCGAACCTGATTTTACCATCCTGATACTTGCTTTAGGACTTTTTACGGGCTTGTTATCGGGCTTGTATCCAGCCTTCTATCTATCTTCTTTTCAACCACTTAAGGTTCTTAAAGGACAGTTTACAGGTGGAGCACGTTCTGGAAAAGCACGTAAAGTATTGGTTGCTGTGCAATTTGCCATTTCTGTTGGACTGATCATAAGCACATTGGTAGCCTTCGACCAACTAAACTTCCTGCGCAATGCCGATTTGGGATTCAATAAAGCTGCTCTTGTTTTTATTCCGGTAAACCGAACACCAATAATCCCCCAATATGAAGCTTTTAAACACGAGTTGGAACAGCACAGTGCAATTGTTTCTGTTACAGCTCTCGATGATATTTTTGGTGTGGCTCACAATACGCACGAATTCAGGCCAGAGGGTTTTCCGGAAGACAAATGGCAGTTTTATCCGGCACTGGTAGTACAGCACGATTTCCTGAAAACTTTTGAAATACCCATCGTTGCCGGAAGAGATTACAACCGCGAAAACAAAACCGACCCTGTGGATGCCATCCTTATCAACGAGGCAATGGTAAAACACCAGGGATGGGGATCAAACGAGGAAGCTCTTGGCAAAAAATTTAAATCGCTGGCTGGAGAGGAAAGGGTTGTTGGTGTGTTTAAGGATTTTAACGCTACTTCACTGCACCAAGGCTCAACCCCTTTCGTGTTGAATATCAAAGAAGAAGAACGGGTAAACGGTTTCTTCCTGCGCTATATTGCCATCAGAATTGCATCAGGTGCTACTGCACAGGCCATTAAAATTGTTGAGCAAACTTTTAATCAATATGCTCCCGGACGACCATTTGAATACAGTTTTTTATCCGATGAGCTGGACAAACAATACCGCGAAGAGGAAAGGCTTAGCAGGTTTTCATTAGCCCTCACTGTTTTGATTATTTTAGTTGCCGGGCTTGGTCTTTTCGGTTTGGTATCGTTTATGATAGGGCAGCGCCGGCGCGAAATCAGCATACGCCTCACGCTGGGAGCCAACCTCCATGATATGCTGGTATTATTTTTCAGAGAATATCTGCTCATCGTAGGCATTGCCAACCTGATAGCATGGCCGTTAAGCTGGTTTCTGCTAAACGACTGGCTAAATAATTTTGCTTACCGTACCTCCATAAGCATAAGCTATTTTGGCATGGCTGCCATTGTAAGTTTGTTTATAACCCTGGCAATAATCAGCTGGCGAACATTGGCTGCTATGCATCATAACCCAATGCACGCTTTGCGGACGGAATAGGCCTTCTAAAAGCCATTTAATGGAATGGTTACTGTTGGAATTAATAAGAGGAATCCCAAAATTACCAATATCAGAATTAGCGGCCAAACCCATTTCACCCACTTTTGGTAAGGAATTCGTGCCACTCCTAATACGCCTATGAGTATGCCTGAAGTAGGAGTAATCATATTCGTGAAGCCATCACCAAACTGAAATGCCATAACCGTAGCCTGGCGCGATATACCAATCAAATCACTAAATGGCGCCATAATGGGCATAGTAATCGCTGCCTTGGCCGAGCCAGAAGGAATCACAATGTTGATAACCGTTTGGATCAAATACATCACACCTACCGAAGTAATATTCCCGAAATTTACCATTGCTTTGGACAACCCATAAAGAATGGAATCGATGATGCCACCGTCTTCTAAAATAACGATTATTCCGCCTGCAAGTCCTACAATCACGGCTGCCGACATGATATCGTTTACGCCTTCAAGAAACAATTTGGCTATCTCATCAGCTGATTTGTTGATGGCCAATCCACTGGCCACGCCAAGCGCAAGAAATAAAGTAGCTATTTCCATAACATACCAACCATAGCCCATCACACCAACAATCAAATAAAAAATGGTGTAAGTCAGCAAAAGCAAAATGAAATAATGCACCGACTTTTTAAGGGTAAAATAACCAAGAATCACAAAAAACAGGGCACTTACAGGAACAATATAAAAACTAATATTACTATTGCCAATATGCAAGGTTGATTGAGGATAATAGAACGAAAAAATTCCCAGCACCACAGCAATAACTGCATACACTATCCAGGCCATGCGGGGTGTATAATAAACCACCTCGCGCGATTCGTCTTGTTCTCTGGCTCGCCAATAGGCATCTTCTTCATAAACAGGAGAAAGAGCAGGCTTACGCCGGATTTTGGCCGCGTATCGCAACACAAAATATATCCCCACCGCATTGATAGCCAACCAGCTAATCATACGGTATTCAATTCCGGAAAACAAAGGAATGTCTGCCAAACCTTGAGCAATTCCAATTGTAAAAGGATTCAGAATTGCCCCTGCAAAGCCCAAATGAGCTCCAACATAAACCATGCTCACTCCAACAATTGAATCATAACCCATCGAAATGGCCAGCGGAACAATGATAATGGCAAAGGCAATTGTTTCTTCACTCATGCCAAAAACAGCGCCAAACACACTGAACAATAGCATTACCAGGCTGATGATAATATTATCAACACCTATTTTTTTTATCAAACTGTTATGGCCAATTTTTCGGGTAAACTTTAAAAAATCATAAATGCCAACATCAATGGCTTTGCTTTGGTTCATGATCCAGAAGGCACCACCTATCATCAAAATGAAAATGATGATGTTGCTTTGCTTCACGAAACCTTTGAATAGTGCCGAAAAAACCTGCCAGGTCTGTGGTCTGGCTTCAAAATCCTGCTGCGCTTCCTCGGGAAGTTGATCCTGATAAAAAAACTGTAGCGTAGCAGTTGACCCTTGTTCAGTTTCATTAATTATTTCTACATACTTTCCGGGAGGAATAATCCATGTTAACACCGCAGCCAGCAGGATGATAAAAAATACAATTACATAGGTGTGAGGGACTTTACGCGATTTTGCCATAGATAGTTAATATTAGGTTTTTACTCAGGATTTCATCCATTCAAAAAGTTGATAATGCTGGCCATCCATCCTAAGATTCGTGTAAGTTTGCTGTGCAGCCTTATTTGTTCGTTCAACATATAATCGTATTCCTGCCACATCATCTTTTTGGTTTACCAAATCCTGAGCATGCTGATACAATGCACGATAAATACCTTTTCGGCGAAATGTTGATGCTACATAAACCGATTGAATCCAATACACCCAACTGTTGCGCCAATCGCTCCATTCGTATGTGATAAGCAACGAACCTGCCAGCACTCCTTCAAACTCGGCAATAAAATAGCGACCCTTGGAAGCATCTTCAAAAACAGCAGCAATTCCAGCTCTGATTTTTTTGGCATCAAGTTTCAGTTTCTCCGTTTCCCAAGCCATATTTTCCTGAAAACGCGCTATGCTTTCAAGGTCTTCTTTAGCGGCATCTCTTATTAATAGTTTCATTCGTTAATGGTTTTTATTTGCTAAAACAAGATTATCAGCCCCAAACAACAAAACAACGATGTTTATATCTGAATTTCAGTAAAAAGCAATTTTCAAGTCAGTATTTGTTAAACAGGCGCTCCCTCAAAAAAAACTGTAAATTTGCGCCTTAAATGAGCAAATTTATCATTTTTAAGCTTAAGCTTCATGAGCGACCAAATAAAACATGAATGCGGCATTGCGCTCATTCGCTTACTCAAGCCTTTAGAGTATTACCTGGCAAAATACGGTACTTCACTTTACGGTCTCCAAAAATTACACCTGCTGATGCAAAAGCAACATAACCGGGGACAGGACGGTGCTGGTATTGCAGGGATAAAGTTGGATTTGGAACCCGGCAATAAGTATATCAGCCGACTGCGATCAAACTCCAGCACGCCCATCAAAGAAATTTTCAATAAAATTTATGATAAGCTTCAGCTTATCGAACTTGAACGACCGGAAAGGCTGAAAGATGTAAACTGGCTAAAAAATAACGTAGATTTTAGTGGTGAGTTGTTTATGGGCCACCTGCGTTATGGAACATTTGGCAGCAACGACATCATGAACCTGCATCCTTTTGTAAGAGCCAATAACTGGATGACACGAAACCTGGTACTGGCCGGAAATTTCAACATGACCAATGTAGATGAGTTGTTTGACAAGCTGGTTGAATTGGGCCAATATCCGGTAGAAACCTCCGATACTGTTACGGTATTGGAAAAAATTGGTCATTTTCTGGATACCGAAAACGAACGCATTTACAAAAGATACCGTCAATCAGGCCTATCAAAGCGCGAAATTTCCCACAAGATAGCTTCCGAAATGGATCTGCAAGCCATTTTAAAAGAAAGTTCGCAATATTGGGATGGCGGATACGTAATCACCGGAATGGTTGGTCATGGAGATGCATTTGTTTTCAGAGATCCTGCCGGAATCAGGCCGGCTTATTATTATGCCGATGATGAAATTGTGGTTGCCACTTCGGAGCGCCCTCCCATTCAAACAGCTTTTAATGTGCCCGTTGAATCTATCAAGGAAATCAAACCCGGACATGCACTGATTATCAAAAAAGACGGCAGTTTCAGCGAAGAAAGATGCAAAGATGAGCTGCCACGTAAAGCCTGTTCTTTCGAAAGGATTTACTTTTCGCGCGGAACTGATGCCGATATTTACAAGGAACGCAAAAAGCTTGGCGAACTGCTTGTTCCTGCCATAATACATGAAATTGATCACGACATCGAGCATACTGTTTTTTCTTACATTCCCAATACTGCATCAGCAGCTTTTAGGGGGATGGTACAGGAATTGAACAGACATTGTGTGGAGGTGAAAAAAGATAGAGTTCTGGCAGCTGGCAATACAATCAATCAGGAACAACTGAATGAAATTTTTTCAACGCAACTCAGGATTGAAGAGATCGCCGTAAAAGACATGAAACTGCGTACATTTATTACGCAAGATAACCAACGCAACGACCTTGTAACGCACATTTATGATGTTACTTACGGAGTGGTTCGCGCCGGAAAAGACTCACTGGTTGTGCTGGATGATTCTATAGTGAGAGGTACAACCCTGCGCAATAGTATCATACGCATTTTGGATAGGCTTAGCCCCAAACACATCGTAATCGCTTCGTCTGCTCCTCAGATACGCTATCCAGATTGCTACGGCATCGACATGGCGAAATTAAGCGATTTTATTGCCTTTAGAGCAGCTATTAACTTATTGAAAGAAACACACCAGGGACATATCATCAACGAGGTTTATAAAAAGTGTAAAGCCCAGGAAAACCTGCCTAAGGAGTTAATCGTAAATCATGTAAAAGATATTTACAACCCATTTACAGCACAGCAGATTTCGGAGCGCATAGCTGCAATGATTACTTCTCCTGAAATCAAATCAAAAGTTAGCGTGGTTTACCAATCCATCGAAAACCTGCATGCTGCAATACCCGATCATAAGGGAGATTGGTATTTCACAGGAGATTATCCAACACCCGGAGGAAACAAAGTGGTGAACAAATCCTTCATCAACTTTATTGAAGGACGTGATGAAAGAGCCTATTAACAGCAAAGGCCATCGCAAATCGACGGCCTTTTACTGTTGTCTAAAACCTTGATTTTTGCTAGTCAGAACCCATTTCATGCTGTATTGCCGAACTGAGTTGCTCCATTTCTTCCGGTGTAAATTTCTGTTTAGGCTGTTTAAAATCCATATCGTAAATGCTGTTGATCGGAATCAGATGAATATGCGTATGGGGCACTTCCAAACCAATTACTGTGATACCCATTCGCTTGCACGGCACAAGTTTTTCGATAGCGCGGCCAACTTTTTTTGCAAATACCATTAACTCCGCAAGTTCTTCGTCTTCCATATCAAGGATATAATCTGTCTCCTTTTTAGGAATAACGAGCGTATGGCCTTTTGCCAATGGATTTATATCTAAAAATGCTAAAAACCTATCATTCTCAGCCACTTTATAAGCAGGAATTTCTCCTTGAACAATTCTTGTGAATAGTGTTGCCATAATAATTTGGTTTTAACGTGAAACTTCAACTATTTCAAAGGTCATCACACCGGCTGGCACTGTAATCTCGGCTTGGTCGCCTATAGTTTTACCAAGTAAGCCTTTTGCTATGGGGGAGTTAACCGAAATTTTACCACTTTTCAGGTCAGCTTCTTTTTCCGGTACAAGCACATAATTCATTGTTGCACCATTATTAAGGTTTTTAATCTTGACTTTCGAGAGCAACAGTACCTTTGTGGTATCCATTTTTGACTCATCGATAATACGGGCATTCATAATTAACTGCTGGAGCTTTGAAATTTTAAGCTCGAGCATTCCCTGAGCCTCTTTAGCAGCATCATATTCTGCATTTTCCGACAAATCGCCCTTATCCCTTGCTTCTGCGATCATCTGCGATATCTTGGGGCGTTCCTTAAGCATTAACTCCTCTAACTCATCCTTGAGCTTTTGCAGTCCCTCCTGTGTAAAATACTTTGTTTCAGACATAACAATAGTTTTTTAAATAAATAAACCCAGCCTGCATTAACCAGACTGGTTTAGAATACTTTCCTTACAATAAACAATCGTGTTGTGTGGTGCTAATTTTATAATAGAAAAGACCCTTAACACAATAAGGGCCTTTCTTTTGCAAAGATAAAACTTTTAATTCCTATTCGCTAATTACTGCTAATTTTTATATTTTTTTGGCTGTGAGTACTCCTATTTTCAGAAGGTAAAAGGATCAGCAGGAAAAACTTCCTACTGATCCCTTATCCGTTTTGCCTTATTTAGAAGCTTATTTTGGCTCCAATAGTGTGGGTTCCGCTGAAATGATCTGTATCCCTGTAAGAATAATCAACAGCAAATACTGAACCATTCTCTTTGTTTAGTGGCACCTGAACCGAAAGTCCCAAACTCAGACCTTTGGTTACATTGGTACGATCAACGCTTTCGATATCGTCCCAAATGCCATCTTCGTAAGTATAACCGGCACGAAGCATCAGATATTCCTTCAACGAAAACTCACCACCAACTGTTATTTGGTCTTTGGTAAATGAGTTCGAGGTGAAGTTACCACCAAGCGTGAAACGGTAATTATTCTCGAAAAGGAAATCGTAAGCTGCTGCGATTGATAGCTGTGTAGGCAACTCAAAAGCTTCCTGACGCTGCTCCAGCGTAAACTGTGTTTCCTGGCCGGGAATAAATGCTTTAAGGGATAAACCGTCTCCAGAGAACTTCATGGTAGGTCCGATATTCTTTAGCGTAATACCAAAGTGGATATTTTCCTGAGTTCCGGTAACGTATTGAATACCTGCATCAATGGCTACACCTTGCGCACTCATGTCTGAAATGCTTTCGGAGATAATCTTCATCACAAATCCTGCATGGATGCTATTTGAGAATGACTTTGCATATGAAAGGCTAATATTCAATAAATTGGGGGAGAAATTACCCAATCCGCCATCAGGATATTCAGTTGTGGTAATAGGAATATCGCCAAAGTTCATACTCATAACAGCAAGCCCTAAAGCCCCTGTTTCGCCAACTCTCTGGGTTAAGCCAAAAGAGAAAACGTTAACATCGGAACCCTTGAGCCAGGTGGTGTGTGAGAAGATCAACTCGGTCTTTTTAGTAAAAGCAGTTCCACCCACATTACTCCAGATTCCTTCGAGGCCTTTGATACTGGCCATTCCGGCATTGCCCCATCCTGTGCTGCGAGCCCATGGGTTAATCAAAAGCTCAGATGCACCAGCCTGACCAGACCTGTCTTTGTTTCCTGCGAATGTTTCCAAACCAGACAATCCAATCAGGATTGCCAGGCTAACTGCGGTTATGGTTCTATAAAAAGTATTCATAATCTATCTTTTATTTCTGGTTCGCATTTCAAATTATTAGAAAGTATTCAGGTCAATTGGTCGCATTGAGCCAAACCATTTAATGACGCGCTCGCCATCTTCTGACTTGATGTGAATCAAATAAACTCCACTTGCAATAGGCACGCCGGCAAAGTTTTTCAAATCCCAGTCGATCGATGTTTTTGGCTCATCCTTTTTGTATTGACGAATCCTGGTCCCGCTCATATTGTAGATTGTAATCACACACTGCTCGGGCAGGTTTGTGATTTTAACCCGATTATCGAGTGCATTCCTTTCGTAGGAAGAATAAGCATAATATGGATTCGGTACCACATTAATCAGATCGAGATCAGTTTCAAGCTTTTCAGGATCGCGGTACTCAGTTGCAATACCTTTTGTGTTAAATGAATAGCTGGGATAGAAACGATTTACATCCATTCCCTCATATATGGTATCCAATTGCTGGCTGGAGTAATAACGCTCATAAGGCTTAGCAATACGGATGCGAATTCGGGCTTCATTACTCAACCACTCTTCACCCTGCACTGCCATCGGCATTCCAACATACATTATAGAAGTGAAGAAGTAATTGGTAACGAATGGGAATTGTGTATTGTACAAGGTATCGAGCACACTGTGAGCATAGTGACCAGCATCGTAAGCAGGTGATTTAAACTCAATACTTAATTGAGAGAAGTTATAATAATCATGACCCATGATGTAAACATAGTGTTTTCCACCCATCAAAGCCTGTCCACCAACATTTGAGAAAATATTGGGATCAAAGAACTGTTCTATGTCAAGATTTTTTGCCGGGGGATTAAACAACATATCACGACCGTTTTGTGCGGATAAGTATGAATCCTCACCAAACATGATATTCAGGCGTTCACCAGTTTCAATATTGATAGCATATCCTGGAAACCAGCCCATACCGTAACTGGCAATGTAATTCGGATCGTTTGGATTATCACTGGGCTCAAGATCCATAGCATCCGCAGGGTTACCATCTTTATCCACTGAAGGTGCTCGGCGCAATCCAAAGCGATTGGCATTTCCTTCGGCAAGTGCCTGATCGTATGACATCTCAAGTACCGGACTACGTGTCCATTTCGATTGATCCGGAGTGAGTACGATATCGATACTGGCAATTTTATCTAATCGGTTAGCATTCTTTGAATCTTCACTAAAAGCAGGGCCTACAGTACTCTGAACAGATCCTTGTCCAATATTATTGGCAAAAGACGTCATTGAATAAGGTGCCCAAGTTCCGTTAAGTATCTTTTCATAGGCTTCGCCCGGATCCCAAGGTCTGTCAGGGTCAGTCGACATCTGCCAGTCATCATTGCGCGGGTTTTCCTGGTCTTTATTGGTTCCTGAACGAATCCAGTCCAAAGCAAGTCCCGGAATATCTTCATCCCTGATACCATCAAGCCACCTCCTTGAACTGTCGGCATAAATAATAGATGATTCGATAAAGCCATTATTATCTGCAAGAATACGATACATATTCTTGTTATCATTGTTTTGTCCAACTCTGTAAGGACCTGGTTTGTAGGGTTGTTCGATGGTAATTGAAATACCACGATCAAGGAATAGCTGCTCATTAGCCTGAAGCGTAGTAGTATCTGAAAAATACGTTTCACCAGTACCAAGATCAGTAAGCTGCCAATTGGAAACATATTTACTGGCCGTGTCACCTTGAATATCAGCTTCGCCAGCCACATTGAACAAGCGGACAAATTTCAAAGTATCAAAACTCAGTTCATATTCAGCACTTACAACATTAAGCGGATCAATAACTTTTACATCCAACGGTCCGTGTCCCTCTTTGTAAGTTGGGTTGTAAGCAATAGGATAGGTTGGGCTGCCAAACAAATTAGTTTCGCTTGCAGGCTCTTTGCTTAAAATTTCATCAACCACATCCTCTTTAAATTCAAGGTTCATTCCACCATTACCATTACCTGAAAGGCGCGTGATTTCAGGCCCATCACCATAATCAGCCTGAGCTAAAACACCATTCACAATTTTGTGTGGAATAGCCGTGTAAGTCCTAATGTTCTTACGACCAGCCAAATAAGGTGTTTTTTGACCAAGAAGCCCATTTAAAACAGCAGGTTCCTGAGAATACGGCATATACTCGTTATAAGCATATGCAATGGCCATAAAATAATACTGTTTGTGATTTATAAGTCTCACATCACCGGTTGCAAAGGCATCCTGTGTAAGCGTAAAGGAATGCTGCAAACCATCATCTCCTCCAACAACCTCCACAACAGGAACATTAGCCCCAATGATATCGTCATAGTAGAAGTTAACCAGTTTGCTCACGCCATTACTCTTATCAAATTGCGCAACCAATCTTACCTTATCAGGATCCTGCAAGCTTTCAACACCAACAGAGGCATCCCTTAACTGGAAGATTTGATAACCTTCGAAGCGATACAGTGAGTCGCTGCGCTCTTCCGGATTATCAGGATTTGGCTGAGGAATATTGGGATCAAATTCCTGATAATCTTCACCAAAGTTATTAGAAGAAGGTGAATTTGAAATATATACGATCAGTTCTCTGTCGAGCTCCTGGAAGCTAAGATCAGGTGCATTAGGGCCATCAATAACTTTGAAACAGTTATCAAACAAAGCCTGAGCTTTATCATCAACACGACGAAGCAATTCAACAGATGCAAATGGCCCGCCTGATACGGCACGCGCCCATGGAATACCAACAGTAATGTAGTTTACAGCACCTGGTTTAAGTGTAAAAGGTCCGGCTGACTGCATAAAACGGCGGTCAAGTGGTCTGTTGGGAGTTCCCCCATCACCAGTTTCCTCTGTCCAAAATAAACCATTTTGAGTAAAGCCCCCATTCGGCGGAATACCGTCAGTTCCCCAGTTACAAGGATCAGTATCACCAGGGAACATAAAGTCAGTATCAGGGCCAACGGATCCTCCACTAGGGTGAGCTGTGCCACCATACTGCATTTTCACACCATCTTTCCAGATACCACGAAGCAAGTTATAAGTTTCAGGAGCATTGTCGGGGTCACAAGTTGGGCCGGAAGCACAGTTATCGTGATAAACAAATCTTCTCATACCGAATCGTTCGTCATCTGTTATCCCATTTCCAAAATTCACACCATTGATACTCACATCACAAAGCTGTTCACGTCCAATGGTATCACCTGTTGCAGGGTCCGTAATGAAACGATACCTTGGA
>Ga0100391_1001012_pt1 | contig 32102 bp, 22 predicted proteins | sample CryGeymeta201515_FD_81541 | JGI IMG/M metagenome (GOLD analysis project Ga0100391, IMG submission 81541) | Groundwater microbial communities from Crystal Geyser aquifers in Utah, USA - Crystal Geyser metaG 2015-15 | ecosystem: Environmental > Aquatic > Deep subsurface > Groundwater | place: USA... | reverse complement strand
GGAACAGTTTACTGTAGATAATCCATTTATAAGAGACAGTACTTAGGTGTCTATGGCCCACTGGTCGGGGATTGGTATCCCCAAGACCAACGCCATAGCACTGGAAGTCAGTTACACACACGAATCATGTCTCTGTCGGGCCAATATTTGACGCACCCGAATAGGCGTCCTGGCGATGAACCGCTATGCGGGGTTCTGCATTTGCTGCAAGTCCAGAACCAAAAGTTGATAGAAGAGAGAACGCAACGAGATGCTCTCAACCAGCTCCTGCAAGTCCTGTCGGGTAGCCAATCTCTATCAGGTTTAACGACAGGAGGTACAGTCGCAGCATCGTCGCACTCGTTGAATTTGGCGCAGCAATTATTTTCTAGTGTCTCTGGTGGGGTAAGTGGACCACAAGCGTCATCACAAGCACAAGCACAGGCAGCCAGCAATGCTAGCGGTCAAAACCAAGCTACCGCTCTGTTAGCACAGCTTCTTGCAAATCTGAATGCTAATAATGCGAGTGCTAATAATGCTGGAGCACGTGGACAGCAGCAGCCATGACCAGCAGCGGCGTCTGTCTCTGTTCAGGATAATGTTTAACCACCAAGTGATAAAACAGCTGCCGCAAACTTTCCGACATGAAACTACAATCCGTATCTTGTATCTTTAACGCATGTCTTTTTTTCACTTTCCCTGGACCATGGGGCTTGTTGATTTATCGACAAACAATCTGCACGATGCCTTACCAAAGAAATAATGATATGCAAAATACTGGCGAATGCAATTGTAATGTTGATGAAGCACGAAAACAAAGCTAAAAAATAAAAATGGGAAACGAGCAGAAATTCTATTGTGTTTGGCTACCAGGTACCATGAACAAATCAACTTAAGAAGAATGAATTCCCTTCGAAGAATGAATTCCCTTTTTATCGAGTTCATGCTTTTGATTTTTTGTTCTGATCTAAGATGAGCGAACAATGCTAGGCCATCAATTAAGTGCCAGTAGTCTACCTACCAGGGTACAGATTTGTGGATGGCTGGCTAATCATAGTAGTCTAGTAGCTACTCGGAGGAGTACTACCTGGTAGCTACTACCCTGCTTATTACGCACGGTAGCAAAAAAAATCATTATTTTTGTCGAATTAGGAAACGATAATATTATGGTGGCTAAAATCAGCCTGCGAAAGATCCGTGTTAAGATTCCATGTTTTCCCATGTTGTTGAAACCAAATTTGTGAAAATTATGTTCACGTTGTTTGACAACCAAAAAGAGCATATAATAACACTGAAGTTACGTTTCGTTTGACGGGATTGCATCCGTGAAATATTTATCTCACATCTATTCTTTGCCTTTTTGGGACCCGCTAATTTTCCCACCAGGCAACAAGTTAAGCTACGACAGTACTGAGATTGTTAGCTAGGTAGTAACCATCATGGATGAGTACCAGGTACTAGCTAGCAAGTAGTACCACCCAGTACTAGTCCAGAACACTTCGATATATCTAATAACAAAGATTAACAAAGGATACCAAGTGAAAATATTATTTGGAAAAACATAGTCCAACGCATACGTAGCATCCAGTAAAGAGGAACAATAATAGAAGATACCGACCAGATATACGATGAGAAGAAGGATGACACCACCTACTTTACCTCTTCTGCTCCCATTCTTGTTGCTTCTCTCGTGCTTCTTTGCGAGCCTTGAAAGTGTGCGAGGTCAAGCCTTTGATCCCAAAGTAAGTCTCCCGTTGTTTTGGGGCGTACTATCTGGTTCGTGTCGAAACCAAAGTGTCCGTCCATCTTATTTCTTCTCCTACTAGTCTAGTGTCTAGTGGGCGACTAATAAGTAGTGACAACTGACAACACCAGATATCTCATATCTCACGCACGCACGTACGAACGCACTCACCATTGCACTCGCTATTGCTACTTGACATCTTCTTCTATTCTACTCTAGGATCCATCACCGTGGATCAATGAATTTCATTACGATAACTTTGCCGATGATGTGAACGAATTCATTGAAGTGGCTGTACCCACGGAGCTGTTGGAAGCTGCCGGCGACAATGAACAGGACCTATTGGACGCGTACAGGGTGCTCTTGTACAATGGATTTTATGGATATATTTACAAAACGGATGCCATTCATCCTCTGAGTACCTTCAATCGTACCTCTGTCAGTCGCAGTGGCAGTAGCAGCAATAATGCCAATGGCGTTACCTTCTTTTACAAAACCTTTCCACCCGCGGCTTGCACAAAGGAAAGCGAATGGTGTGGATTACAGAACGGAAAGGATGGCATGGCTCTGGCTCAATTCTTTGATGAAACGGCTGGCCGAATAATCGAATTTTTGAGCTACGAGGGTGTCTTCACCGCCAAGGACGGCTTTGCTGCCGGGGTTACCACCACGGATGTAGCAATCGAGGAAAGAAGCACCACGCCCCAGGGATGGTCGATTGCAAAACAGGGTACGGGATGTTCGTCCAGTGATTTTACCTGGTGCCAATCCGACCTGGCCACGAACGGAACGACCAACAGTGAACAAACCATCACTTGTCAGGTAGCCTTTGTCAACGAGTTCCATTATGCCGATGACAACGATGGAGAAGGAGAACAATTCATTGAAGTGGCCATCCGCAACAAGGACGAGGAAACGGATCTTTCCCGGTACAGCATTACATTGTACAATGCTGACGATGGACTGCCCTACGATGCCATTCCTCTCACAATCTTTATCGAAGGTGATACGACCGAGGAAGGGTTGACCTTTTACTATTATGAATTCCCGCTCCAGACGGACATTACTGTTATTGTTGACTCTGCAGCAGGTGTTGACGAAGCTAATACCACTTCGGTGGTGACCAGTCCTGATATTGCTTTACTCGTTACGAAAACTGTCCTTAGCAAACAAGGCAATGTAACATCATCCGGAGGAGCTGGAATTGTACTCACGAGAGACGATGTGGTGGTTGATTTTGTGAGTTACGGTGGTTCCTTCGAGGCCATGGCCGGTGTTGCTCAAGGATTCACGTCAGTCGACACGGGGGTAGTGGAATCGAAAGAAACTACTCCCCCTGGTTCGTCTTTGCAATTGGTGGGCACCGGGTGCGATTCACCCAATTTTGTGTGGACTCTAGTAGAATCGAATTTGTTGTCCGATGAATTTACGGGAACGGATAACGTGGGTGCCACACCTGGACAGGCAAACGTCCAACAAAGTATTGTGTGTTTGAACACTCCCAATCAACCCACTGTCGCTCCCGTTAATCAACAACAAGAAGAAGACGACGACGACGACTTTTTGGACAAGGAGACAACCGTCGATTATTCTACCACCTCTGTGAGAATTGCAGAGTACGATCGAGGTATCTATAAGAAACCTCTTCCTGGAAACGAGTAGAGCACGCTTCATGGTGCGAGTGAGTGAACAAATGAATACACAGTAATACACCTTGAAATTGTAGTTTTATATAATTCATTACTTGCCTTGCAAGCCTCACAAGGAGACGCAGCTGTACTTGGTTTGTTTGGAATAATTCTTTACTTTTGCTGGCAGCAGCAACAGCAGCAGGCTTTATACAAAGGCTTTATTTTGGCTGTACTACTAGAGGTACCTCGCTAGTAGTAGATACGAATAGACTACAGTACTTCTTTAGTAGAGTACTAGTCTACTAGTAGCTAGTGTTGCTCCTCAAAATCCTTGTGCAGAGAGCTCAGGTTATCACGATGTAATGGCTGCCCAGATGGTCAGAGGCGAAAGTGGAGAACAGAAGTTCTAATGATTCACCTCGCGTGCCTCTGTCAAAAATAGCGATCACGTATTTTTTTGGAGAAGCTTCTCACAAATTACGAAAACGGAAAACAGCAAACAGCAACTACAACGCTACAACCACAACCCACAACCCATAACAAAATGACGACGAAAAACACGCAACGCAATAAAAGCACAAAAGAGCAAAAAGATATATCAAAACGCCGAAGCACATTGAACGGACAGCCGCTGCCCAAGAGTACAGTGAATGACCGTCGAGACCAACGCCAGCGAGCCGAACGACGGTCGTATCGTATTGTGCAAGCAGAAGCAGACCAACAACCGCAGCGGCAGCAACAACAGCAGCAGCCAGATTATTTTTCCGTAACATGTGTTGAAGTTTCCTGTAATCGTCAAGAATCGCAAGTTGTCTTGCCCACACAATGGAAGCCTCTACCGTCGTCATTGAAACGACATTCTTGGCATAAGCACTTTGCGCCGGGAGCTTCTGTTCTACGGCAACGGAACAGCACCAACTCCGACATTGATGGTAGAAAAAGAAGAAGCAACAGCAGTTTTAGTAGTTCTGAAACAAAGTCTGTTCGATTTTCCAATGACTACCAGCACCGGTTTTACTGCAAAGGAAGCAGCGCGGTGGAGCAGTTCGTCGAGCTGAGCTGCGGAGCAAACAAAGACAGCATTCAGACCGATCCATCGCTTATGGAACCGCTCCTTGTACTCGACTCTCTCAACATTAGCCAGCAACAGCAGCAACAGCCGCAGCATCGCTCAACGGTGGAAATCCTACAGCAGCATATTTATCAGGCCGTCGAGCGAGAACGACCAGTCCAGGAAATTGTGACTCTTTTTCAACGCATTAGTAATGCATTTCATTCCACGACCTTTACAAGTTCTATCGCAAACGAAACGTGGCTCAAGACATTGTACCACTCTGTCAAGAGCAAGCTTCAAAAGACGACTAGCACGTCCAACCAAACCCCTCGAGACCAAAACCTGAAACAAATCAAGATATTGTTGAATATTTACATGCAATCCGATACGCTAATTCAACGTGCCTTTGCATTGCTACACTGGAGTCGTTTTCAAATTACCGTAGAGGCCGTTCACAATGTGCCCATCTTACAAAACAAACAAGATACAACGAAAAACACAACAACAACGATTGCAGGACAAGTCTTTCATTCTTCTAAAGCTACCGCTCGCAAGCTAAAACTAATGGGACAACTTCCCACTAAACAGACCATTGCCACAAGCACAACTGTGGACTATACTCAAAAAAACGCATCCAGCCCTACAAGGAGCGATGGCGCGCACCGATATTTTATCAACACTAATGCCATCTGGACAGAGGAAGAGAAAACAGATTTTCATTTACAACTGAATATATCTAGTGAATCGTCAACAACCATTACCAAGGGACACGTCCGAATACCGTGCAGCTTTTTTCGCTACCTGTGTACACAACCTGAGAACCCATTCGCACTGGAACGGGATTTAGTCTTTACTAACGACATGAACGGTCAATCGACCGCAACGACACTGACAACAGCACCTCCCGCGAGAGTGCAATTTTCCATTAGGAAAGTGCCGCTCAAACAAGGATTTTTGGACGAGCAACACTCTCAACTACGAGAAAAACTGCGCAACATCATCAATTGGATTCAACGCTTCCAACATGACAATACATCGACAACCGTAACTACTACCGGATTGTCGGCTCATATCTGTGCAACAATACCTCTCTCCTTCTCCAATTTTGCCACCACGCTATTGCATGCTGCCACTCTCTTGCAATCACCAACTTTGGTAGAAAAGCTCTTGGAAATGGGAGCACAGCCGTTTCAACGAAACCAACGATCACAATTGTCGACCAATACGCATGTCCATTCAGGTTCTGCCTTGGCACTGGCACTCTCCCTATTGGACAACGACGAGTACAATAATGCCACCAACAATAGTACCAGTTTGCAAAACATGGTGGCCGTGATTCATCTCCTACAACGCCCACAAATTAGGAGCTGTGGTATCAGCAGCGATGATAGCAGTACCAATGCATCATTTTCCAGTCAAAACAGTAGTGATCAATCAAGAAATAGCAGCAGCTACCATCACAGTACTAAGAAGAGGGACATTGCACCCAAGTTGCCCCGTCCATCTGTCACACCTCAAAAGACACCTGCAAATACTGAGAAATCTGATAACGGTAGTATCAGCAGCAGCGAAAGAGGTAGCAGTGACAGTAAAACGTCCACATCCTCCGGGAAGGAAAACAAGGCGACCAACCAGCAACCAAGGCTCAAACAAGACCCCATTTCATCTTGGCCGAAAACGACAAAGAAGAAGAGCAGGAAGAATAAAAACGCCCTTCTTGTCAATTAAATAAACAAAAAGTGTAGCCTTGATGATAATGACCGTGAAATCTTGAAGCACAGCAGCAGTACCAGCAGTAGTAGCAAAAACTGTACACAAGCGGATATACAAGTAAAAATTTGTAGTATTATAACAAACAGCAATCACGACATATCAGAGACCGCCATCGTTCGACTGCGTGCATTGAAAAATGCGATGCTAGTCCTGCGCCATTTTGTGTGCGCCCCGCTCCGTCCCGCCCCATCAAAAGGCCATTCGCAGATAAGACCGCGCAGTAGTGGTATACTGCTAGAGCTGCCCGTATGGGGACTTCTTGTACGGTTGCCAAAAGAGCCTGTGCAAACATGTGGATGCATGTGGATTTGGTAGCCACTTTTATTACATCGTTCGTTCTAAAATAACGTACTGTACGGATTCAATAACAGTTGATGAGAAAATGTTGCTCCCACCAGCTGGTAAATTTGGCCCATTCTCAATTGCGCCAGGGAACTGTCACGCTACGACTTTTGTATCCGCAGTAAAATCCTTTCGAATTACGGAAGTGCTTTGAACTCGATGTATACATATATGGACTATGGATCACAACCATAGTAAAGGAAAAAGAAGGAACGAAAAAGACTGGAGTAGTACGGTACTCCCTACTCCCTACTAGGTAGTAGACTTGTTTTGCCTTTACAGCAGTAGACTAGTAGCGTAGAACAAAGAATTTCCAAATAACGGCTGTTTAATAGTCTCCGCGGGCTTCCTTTTTTTTCTACTAGTAAAAAATAAGCGCAGTGACAAATTTAATCAATTAAAATAAGTGTTGGGCGTTACCGAGTTTTCAATTATCGCGATAAACAACATAGTTTAACGGTTGCGTGACCAATTCATCCCTGACCGATCTTAAATTGATTTACTGTAGCATTTTCATTTACTATTTATGTATCGAGCTTGAATAAATAATACCGGTAGAAAACAAATTTTTAGGTGTTAAATAACAGCGGATTTTGTTGCTTTAGTGGTATTACTACTTGTAACTACTGTAGGAGAGAGTGGATTGCCTTTTGTTCCTTTACTAGACTAGCTAGACTACTAGGCTAGTAGTGTCTAGTCTAGTGAACTCTTTCCAATGTGAAAATGTGTCAACAAGACAATCTCTCTCTCATCAGCCTTCTGAATGAAGCGACAAGCAACGATTCCATAATATCTATGAATTCCTCTATTCTCTATTAATGGTCATAATGGTCCTAATTTTGTCATCGTCGTGATGGAATGTAGCATCGCGGTAGTTCGGGTATGGGTCGTTCCTCATTGTTAGGTTGTTGGTTAATGCTGTTGTTGTCATTGTTTGTAGTCCTTTCGTAATAGTTGACCATACGATCGTATTCGATCCATTCGACTAATAAATCCGTCGACGAACGTTTTCCTCCCACAATACCAAGATGGTAAATAGAATTTGCCGATGACCGGACCAAGGCCAAATCTTGTAAAAATCCAGCGCCTCCTGCGTACGGTCTATAATCATGTAAAGTGTGAATAAACAAATAAAGAATAATGTAAGTACTAAAAACAGTAAACAGGTAAACACTGTACACTGTACTGCATTGTTCTTGACGGCTACAAGCTAAAACATGAAGGAATGAATGAATGAAACAATACCACAAACCAACGTACCCATGTTCTGCTACAAATGATTGACTGACAGTATCGTGTTTGGCGTAAATTACTCTTCGACAAGGAAATGACGGAATTGTAATATTGCTGTTGCTGTTGCTGTTGTACAACGAATAGTAACTGTTGTTGAGGTCACCGTTTGCTTCGGACTCCAAAAAGTATGACGATAATAGTAGTGATGATGGTGGTGGTGGTTGATAGGAATGACACCATTCGACCAAGTATTTGAGCGTATGTGGACGATCTGTCATGACGTATACATCACATTCCGAAGGAATTCTTGCTCTTTCTGTTGTTTTTGATGTTGTTGCTGGTGGAGTAAAAGCATCATGGTTGTTGATATGACTTTGATGGGTCGTCGTAACGTACTGTTGCCACAGGTTCTGCACGCAAGCAATTTCTTGTGATATATCTGTACCATTATTGGTAACCGATGAATGTCGTGAATGAATGGCAATGGAACAATTGGAACCTTCTGGTGCGACAGTGTCATCATCATCATCATCGTTATGACCAGTATCACTTTTCTGTGAATTCATATAATGTGGATTTTCTACAACAGTGCCCATGGCAGTATCAATAACAGTATCTGTCATTTCAAACGTCGAATGAAATAATAGTCCGTACAACAAATTAGGTCCGTATTTGTACAATACTTTGGCAGTTTGCTGAGCCCATGGTGTTCGTAAAAGTTCATGACGAATATTTGGTTTACCCAATGCATTCGATTTACCAAGCATTTGCGGAAAATTGACAATTCGAGGAGGATATTGCTTGTGGGTCTTGTTGTTATCAATAGTAGTCGCAGTCGCAGTCGCAGTCGCAGCAGTTGTAGGTGTCATGGCATCAATGCCACGTTCATGAAACAGAATGCTTGCAGGTGTTTGATTGAAAGGTAATACACCCCGTCCTGGTGTTGCATATCGTGAATGTGTGCTCCAATAAGAAAGACTATGTGGTTCCAGTGTCTTTTCATGGTTGTTATTGCTGTTACTGCTGCTACTACTACTACTACTACTACCAGATGTTGGTTGTTGTGATAGTTGATACCAGGCATAATCTTCTTTCCAATCATCGTAGAAAGGAATCCAAGTCGACCGTATCAAGTATTCATCACAGTCTTGTTGTGTATTGGCAGCCGCACAGATGCGTTGATCGTACACAGCACCACCATACTTGTGACAGCTTGATGTGGTGTAGTACTTGTACAATAACGTACGATTCGTTACTATGCTCCACAATAAGGCATTCATAAAATGATGCATTCGATTTCCTAATTGCTTCGGGCAGGAATAAAGTCCAATAGCGTACAATCGAGACGATACTGGTGATTGTTCCTGTTGTTGCTGTTGTTCTTGTGTATCGTTCTTCCACGACATGACAGAATTCCATTCTTCGTGTAAAACCTCATTCGAATGCCATGCAATGTACTGATCCACAATTTCCCACGGTTCTGTCAAGAATTGTTGTTGTGTTTCTGCTATTCTTTGTGAGGATATCAGTGTCGAGATTCCTATTGTTGTTGGTGTTACTGTTTTAGTAGATGCGTACTCGTAATAGTTATGAGAAGGAAAAATCCACCAATGAGAAGGAAACATTACTATGACTGCTACTGCTACTGCTACTGCTACTGCTACTGCTACTGCTACTGCTACTGCTACTGCTACTGTTAGCAGACAACTGCAACAGAAGAGTTTCCATCCAATCCCCAAAACACACATCTGATTCTGTTTCGTTTTCACAAAGTAACGCCATCGCAATCGAAGTAGTAAGTGCGATTGTTGTTGTTGTTGTTGTTGTTGTTGTTGTTGCTGCTGCTGCTGCTGCTGCTGCTGGTGGTGGTTCTGGTTCTGGTGCTGGTAGAGAAAAGGTACCATGATTTAGTCGACTCAATATGGTAGAAAAATTTAGTATTATTTTTACTCTCGTTTTACATCGTTCTGTTGTTGTAGTGTTGTTGTTGTTGTTGTTGCTACTACTAGCTACTCTAGTAGTAGTACTAGCTAGCTAGGTACCGTACTGTATTACTAGTACAACAACACGAACCCTGATAAAAAATTATGAGATATTTGAATGTCCGACGTTTTAACGTCTCTTTCTAATCCTGGCTAGTATGAGCATACCGTACTTTCTTTGATAGGAGTACCAGTATCATTCTTAAAGACGAGATATCGGAATTACCAGGTAGTCATATCGGCCAATAATAATAGTATGCGCATGTGATATCCATGATTTTCTTAATTACCGAAATGAACGGAATTTATGCATAAGAACATGGCGATTGTACGCGCGCAAAATTTAGTATTGAACAACTAGCTCCTCCTCCTCCTAGCTAGCAGTAGTACTACTACTACTACTAGTACTACTAGTAATACTACTACTAGAAGACCTTCTTCTACTGCTACGAGTATTAATTACTGCACTAGTAGTAGTCTAGTAGGAGTACTTGAGTGATCGATCAGACCATGGATGGGTTGGTCTCTCAAGTTTCAACTTCCAACTTCTACTCGGAGTAAATATTATTGCTATTCAACCACAGCCGATCACTACCACATGTGCACTAGCTAGACGCTAAATGCCATATCCTCTACTGACATGAACACAGGAACCAACCTCTGCACATGACACATGACACATGACACATGACACATGACAATAACATCGGAATCTTCTTCGTACAGGTTCAGCGGCAGCCCGGATGATACCAACAGCAACAGCAACAGCAACAGCAACAGCAACAGCAACAGCAACAGCAATAATAACAACAATAGTAACAGTCATCAAGACAACCTACTGTTGTGTTTTGAGAAGGATAAAGACATGACATATGGTCGACGTGCCGCAAGATATTTTTCTCGCTTTACGTGGTACAATCCTCGTGGATACAAGTTCAAGTACAAGTACAAGTACAATACAGCAGCAACGAATGGTGGCGGTAATAGCAATGATACTACAACCACAACTGCAACTATTTCTGGTGGTGGTGCTGCTAACTACTACGAGAATAATTCACATTCAGTTCCTCCTTCTCTCGATGCTGCATGGGCACATTACGAAAACGTGACGTTACCTCGTCGATTTATCGACAACAACAAAATGAACGACAGAAAACAGAACAAAAACAAACACAACACGAATCCATTCATGCGGGCATCACAATCACAGCGATTGGTATATCAAACAGAATTGTATCCCGTTTGGGAAACACCAATGTCTGAACTGGTTCATTTTGGTACTTCTATTCTCATGTTCTTTTCAACCTTGCTGGTATTGGCGGGCATACTGGGAATTGCAGCATTGTGGAATATTCCTTTAATGGTATACTTTTGGAACTATTCTTCCAACAATCATAAACAAGGTGTCGATTACATGGGCATTGGAAAGTCTATTCGTGCTAGTGCTCTCTGTGATGCTACCCAGTGGGTACAGTGTGACGATACCTGTCAGGACCACAGCAACGAATATCCTTCCTACAGGTTCATGACTGTTCAAAATAATGATAATGACAATGACGACGAAAAAACGACTATTACGACCCTGGTTCGACGAAATGTTTGCAATTTTGACGACTTTACAATACCAGGAATTTGTAGCTTTGTGGCAACAGTTCTTGTGCTGGTACTGGTCGCATTCTTTTTGTACGGAAAGCAACGACAGGCAGAAATTGTGGTAGATGAATCCATTCAAACGGCATCCGATTACAGCATTAAAATTAGTAATCCGCCACCTGATGCATTACAGCCAGAAGAATGGAAACAATTTTTTAATCAATTTAGAAATCTTCAACAGCAGCAACATGAGGAAAAAGAAGCAGGGGAAAGGGACAACAGAAATTATGATTTATTGGAATCAAACTCAGCAGCACGAGGCAACAACCAGAACAACAACAATCACACCGCCATCAAGGAACCAAGCGGGGGCGTAGTCGTGGTAACCATTGCCATTGACAATTCTGATTTGATCAAAACGTTGATTGAACGACGACAAAAGTTACAAGCCTTGTCTAAGTTGTTACCAGATGGGACTGATATGACCAACATGACATTGGTAGAATCCTCCGTTATGGAAGCGTCAAGAGCGTCGTCGTCGAACAGCACATCATGGATGGCCAGATGCTACCGATTCCTGATAAGTAGTGTGTGCAAACAACAATCAATGGATCCAACCGCAATTTGGGGCGACATTTGTCAACTCGAAAATCGAGTCCGAGTTTTGGCGCAAAAAGAATACCATGCCGTGGCAGTCTTTGTGACCTTTGATTCCGAACGATGTCAGCGCAATGCCCTTCACGCTCTGTCGACGGGTAAACTCGAAATATGGCGCAACAAATTTCATCGGTACCAACAATCTCGTCGATTGCAGAAAGGAGGACAGCTCCAAATTCGAGAAAGCAACCACAGCAGCAGTTTGTGGGATTTTCGACAAGCTGTCCAGGAAGAACGAACCATTCAACTGGACATTATCACTGCGGCAGCCTCCAACGAGTCTTGTTGTTGCTCTCGAGCATTGTTGTTCCGGGGTGAGCGGGTCTTGCGTATCAAGGAAGCTGTAGAACCCAGCGATGTACGGTGGGTGGACCTACAGGATTCTCCCCGACAACGATTGGAACTTCATCTGGCCAGTGCCGTTGGCATGATGGTCTTTGTCATGTGGAGTGGATACTTCATTTATCGGCTCTCCAAAAATTACCCGGGGCACTATGCTGCAATTTTTATTACCATGGTGAGTCAGACGCTGTGGGAAAACTATCTTTGGTGGGTCAGTGGGTTTTTACTAGGTTCCCGTTTCATGGCGCTCCAGTTCAATTGTCAATTCTTTCATGCTTCGACTAACACAATTCGTTTTATTGGCTTTATTGGCAGACGAACACCTTCGTTCCTATTGTGTGCGAACTGATCAATGACTTGGAGTCGCACCCAACTGAGCATGGAAAACAAATTTCGCTTTACGTAAAAATGACACTGTTCCGTTGGTTCAATTCGGCCATCGCTCTCTCCGTGATAAGCTCTTTCATCGAAACCATTTCAGTGGAAGATGGGAATGAGTTCATGCAGCAAAGTCTCATGTACAAAGTGTATCCGGTCATTGTGGCAGAGTTGTTTTGTAATCCCTTTATCGAGCTTGTTGATGCTCCCGAGAACTTTCGAAAACATATCCTAGCTCCGAGGTCAAGGAATCAGGAGGAAATGAATGCCTGCTTTACGGGTGGCAAATTCTGGCTCGCCGAAAGATATACGGTATGTCGAAACATGAAGAGAGTACATTATGCCCTCCCGCTACTTTCATGTTCCGGCTCATCACATTGCTGCTATCCAACACTGAAGAACGCCAATAGGGTGCTATTTGTTGCTCTCTTCTTTTCTTCTATATTACCAGAAGCCTTATTTCTCGGTTGTTTGGCGCTGTTAGCACAATTTTGGGTCGCCAAGTACTCCTTGTTGCGTCTTTGTGGACCAGTACCGGATATTGGATTTCATCTGTCTCGATTGAGTCGAAACTACTTTATTCCGACAGTCCTCGTTACGCACGTGGTCGTGAATGCCTACTGGTGGTCAGGATATCCCTACGACAATGTTTGCCGAAACGACAACAGCAACAGCAACAACAACAATGGCGATGGCAACAATAACGGAGGTGAATCCTATACCTATTGCAATCAAAACTTTTATGGTTCGCTGATCTTTCCGCCGCTTCCCAGATTCCAGCCGGAGGGTGCCAAGTGGATGACGGAAAGTCAAGAGCTAGTGACATCGCTTTATGGTTGGACGAGTGTCATTGTGATTTTGATTGCCTCGTACGCTTTTATTCGGAACAGCGTAATCCCGTGGTTCAAAGGCATCTTTCAGAGCACTTACGAGGTAATGCGATTTCCCCCCTTGTGTTGTCGTCTTGGGAGACTGCATTATTGCGAAATATTCCCCTCACTTGTCACTTTCTCCGTTGATTTTAGCCTGATGGAATGGATCAAGGAATTGCATTCAGTCAGGTCACGCATCTCGAAGAGGTTCAAGGATACATTCCTCAAACGAAGGCAGAAGGGTGCTTCTATCCGCTAATCGCTTGTGATATTGAAGGAATTGATGAGGACCTGATTGGATGGAAAGACAAGCACGTTGGGTACGCACCCCATAGTCTGTTTCACGATGTTCAAACCATCACAGAGGGCAGAATACGGCGTCCCGTTTTCTCTATTGTACAGCAATGGAATCCCAGTGTGTCCTGACTAAAAAGCTACGAATATTTCTGTGGACAGAAAATGCTCTGCGTGCTATCAAATGATGTACGAGTACGTTCAACAAAGCTCGTGCAATACAATTAACGGCGTTCTTCTACGAATGTTTCGTCATCGTAAGCTCTCTCTCTCTCTCCTTTAGTAGTCTAGTACCTCTAGAACAGCAGAATGGAAAGCAGACCTACAACTCCCGTAAGTCCTATCACTCCGAAAACGTCGGATCGTCCCGCTAGAATAGAAGCGGCTCCACTAAAACCACAATTGGCATCTTCAATTTGATGATCCTTGACACATTTCTTGTCAAAACAGGAATCGGAATTCTCGAACATATCGGTGGTTCTCGCAAGGACGCTCACATTCCAACACAGATTGGTTTTGTAATTGGGTGTATCCTTGAACATTTGTCGAAAATTGGTCACGTAGATGACATCCCAACCTGACAAATCGATAGTTTCCTTGGAAATGGCTGTCCCTTCAAACATGTTGAACATATCTTCTACGTTTTGTAGCTTATTGCTCCATTGATCTAGACCCTTTCCAGTGTAGGAAGTTGCTCCACAAAACATGCATGCCATGGTCTGCAATAGTATTGGTAAAGGTGGAGCGTTGGTATAAAGATTAGCACAACAATAATATCACCACATCTATATTTCGAATTTCGAAGAGAGACACATTATGCACATTGCATGTACTACGGCGGTTCGTACCTGAGCCTGTCGAACGTCCCATGCACCCAGATCCGCATCGAAGGAATTGGCGGTCCAAAACATGCTGGAAAAGTCTGTTACACTGGACACATTCCATCTGGCAATACTCGGATCGTTAAAGTCTTCCATGAAGGAGAACACATTTCTTAAACTGGTCACGTTCTGTAAATCCCAATCTCCCAGGACACCGTACTTGCGTGCGGTTTCATCCGGATTAGCTTGATATTCTTCCAACCGATGCACCAGTTGCTTGTTGTTAAGATAGTAGTCCTCGGCGGAGACCAAAAGGTTGCGTGTTGCAGTACAAAGCAACAGTAATGAAAGTACTTGCAGTATTGATGGCATTATTAGGCACCTCTGTTCGTCTTTGACTGCGAGATGTTAAGTGTAGAGAGTAAACAAAAGTTTGCAGTGGCCACAGATGAGTTAGATGAAAAGCAAGAATGGGATGCTTAAGCAACGACGAGACAGCTATAGTAGTGCATAGAACTTGGGAACTTATTCTTTTGTAGAGTATGGGAGTACTCTATTCTGTAGGGATGAGTATTCGTATAATAATAATATTTTTTCGTATTTTTTTTTCGTAGCATCTGGCGAGAAAGCAGATAGATCTGTCGCTCATCAGTGCGAGGTAATGAAGATAATGACCCTTGGAAGGTCATGGATCAACTATGCATCTTTTACCATATCTATTGTATTCAAAGGAAACTCAACACTTCGACGTCATCCTTTGCATCGACTAGAGTGTTATTATAAACATTTGCAGAGACTTTACTTGCAGCACGTTGTTCGGTACCATGTATTGATATGGATTTGTTTTTCTTGTCTGGCCTTTTGTTGGAAGCCGAGTGATTGACTATGCCTAGGCTTCATATGCGTCGCCCCTTTGTCAACATGATTATTTCTCCTACGTACAAGTGACCGAACTACTCGTCTTTTGTAGCTAATGAGAGTAATACCAGGTAGTCAGTCGAAGTAGAAGGTTGTCCTACTAGCTAAAAGCAGCCTGAACGCATTTGCTGAGTCGAAGCTACCAGCTGCAAGTATTTCTTGTTTGGTCGCGTTCGTTTCGTCCTCGCAGAACAATAAATAAATAATGGCATGGCTCATGCCCTCTCGTCGCAACTTCTTCAATCCATAAAGAAACATGGAAAATAGCTATGCAAAAAAAAGTCAAATGAAATAATATGCAAGGGCATGCTACTAATGCAATTTAACCTAATAGGCAATTTATATCGATTCCAAGTTTCGTTTCCATCTCCAGAGATCACAATGCAATTTGCGTAAATATCGTATAACGAATTTCCAATTAGGTATGCAAAGAGTAACACCAATCAAATTTTAATAGTATATTCCCAGCAAAAAAAGTAGGGAAAAAATACTTGAGAGAACCTTCCTGAATTATGAGACAAAGGTAACAGTGGAAACCTTTCCGAGCATCTTCAATCTGTTACTGTCCATGACGGCGAAACGTCCAAGGGCAGCGCACTGTTCAAAGGGTTCGAGGAAGAGAGGTGCAGTGGGCTCAAATTCCACCTCAGCAGACTCGTACTGAGAAAGCTCGGGGGGGTTGTCGACCTTGGCTCCTCCGGTCTTCTTTCCCATCTTCCACAAAATCTTGGTCATCTTGCACGCAACCTTGGCGGTACGAGAAAAGACAACAGGACAGTATCCGGGCTTGAGGACACCAGGATGCTCCTGAACGGCAACAAAGGCAGTAAAGGACTTGACAGGCTTGAGAGCTCCTTCCTTCTCGAGGTAGATGATATCACCGGGGTTGACCTTTTCGTCCTTGGCAATACCCTTGATGGACATACCGACCGAGTTTCCGGGTCCAGCAGATTCGAGTACCTTCTTGTGCTGTTCGATGGAAAACATCTTCTTTCCGGTAAGACCAGAGGGAGCAATTCCAACAACATCACCGGGGCGAAGAGTTCCCTGTTCAATGGTTCCGCAGATAATCTGACCAACTCCCTTGATATTGTAAATATTGGAAACGGGAAGACGGAGAGGGGCATCGGGTAATCGCTGGGGGGGAACGATAAAGTTGTTCAGGGCATCGTAAAGAGTAAATCCCTCAATGACCTTCTTTGGGTTAATGTTGGCCTTCCATCCCGTGTACCAGGGAGCCTTGTCAGACTTCTCGACGAGGTTATCTCCGTTGAATCCCGAGTAGGGAATAAAGGGGACCTTCTTGGGCTTGTATCCAATCATTTGAAGCATCTTGACAAATTCCTCCTTGATTTCGTTGAAGCGTCCTTCGTCCCATCCGCAAGAGTCCATCTTGTTAATTCCAACCATGATCTGCTCCACTCCGAGCAGGTAGAGAAGACGGGCGTGCTGACGAGTCTGTCCCTCATCGACTCCCAATTTGGGGTCGGCCTTGGCAATGGCAGATTCGAAACCTCCCTTCTCGGCAGGCACCAAAAGAAGACCGACGTCGGCAGTGGCGGATCCGGTAATCATGTTCTTGATGTAATCCTTGTGGCCCGGAGCGTCGACAATCGTGTAGTGGTACTTTTCGGTGAAGAACTCCTTGGTGTTGCACTGGATGGTGACACCACGCTCGCGCTCTTCCTTGCACGAGTCGAGGTAGTAGGCAAATCCGAACGAGGACTTTCCCTTCTCGTCGGCCTCGGCCTGGAGCTTGGTCATTTCACGCTCCGAGATTCCTCCAAGCTTGAAGATCAAGTGACCGCAGGTGGTCGACTTTCCGGCGTCGACGTGACCGCACACAACTAGGGATAAATGTTCCTTACCGTTAGACATGATGGATCGATGAATATCAGGTTAAGAGATATTGTAAGAATCACAAAAGGTATTAATAAGATTGGAAATGAAAATTAATTGAAAAATAATTAGACTATTTCAATGAATTTTTTATGCAACTGGAGTAGTAGCTACCAGTGGTAACTCTCTACTAGTAGTAGTAACAAGAGGCAAGAGCCATGATAATGATGACGAATGTTTCGCGACGCAAACGTGGGCAGTTAGACTAGTTGCTTGTGTCTCTCGCTATTTCAGCCTCTGATGAGCTTCCCTTCGGTTCAGCAATGATCGGTCAGGGACGGCCCAGCACCTACATACAAACTTACAATGCTCCATACTACAGCTACGTGAAATGAGTGGCTAATATTGCACCTGTTAGAGGAATCGAGTGGTTCTCATTCAAAGCGTCTGGCCATCAGCTGCTACATTCGCGGGAGATGACAGACATATCTAGTAAATTATCTACTGTACAGGCTTCTTGTAAGACTCGACTACGTGGCATTTTACCAATGACATCTCTTTATTAGAGAAATGACGAGGGGTTACACTCGGAGACAACATTGTCATGATGTCATATTCGGGACTGATGAAGAACCTAATGAATCCTGGAGTCAACTTGATTTTTTGGTCGTTGAGTTGAGAACACGGGTGACGGTCCGATTCAGCGTGAGGAGCGATACACTACTACTACTAGCTAGTAGACTACTCGTCTACTACGATTATTACGGTATCATGTAATACCAGCAGTAGCTACCAGGTACTCAACAACATACCTTACTACTAGTATTAGTAGTACCTGGTAGTCTACTACTCGGGTACTAGCTATGCAGGAGTACTAGTAGCAGCTGTTACTGTAGGAGCAAAAAATGATCACAAGTAACAAGCAATGCTCCTACTCTAATATTAGACCCAGCAGTACTACTACTACAGAAAAAACGGATAAAAAACAATAGAACTTTACATGATGACAACCAACAACAATAACAACAGCGGTACAACAATCACAGCGTCAACGGATCATCAACAAGAACAATTGTTTATTAAGATCGATGGCAAGAGTGTAGCAGCTACCATTCAAGAGGAATTGGCTGATGAAGTTACGCGATTACAAACCGATCATAATCTGTTGCCTGGATTGGCAGTTATTTTAGTGGGTGATCGTGTCGACAGTGCTACCTACGTTCGCATGAAGAAGAAGGTTGCCGGTTTAATTGGTATTCATTCTGTGGATGTTAATTTGTCCGTATCTGTCACCCAGGACGAACTTTTACGGGAAGTAGAACGGCTCAACAATGATCCTTGTGTCCACGGTATTTTGGTCCAACTGCCTTTACCCAACCACATTGATGAAGCCACTGTACTGAAATCTATTGCGGTAGAAAAGGATGCCGATGGATTTAGTGCATTGAATATTGGAAATTTGTGTCTGCGAGGTGGAGATCCACCGTTGGCGGTGCCCTGCACTCCAGCTGGTTGTATTGAGCTGTTGCAACGGTACAAGATTGAAATTAATGGCAAGGATTGTGTCGTACTAGGACGCAGTAACATTGTCGGGATGCCCGTGGCGGCATTGCTGCAATCTTGCAACGGAACTGTCACGGTGTGTCATTCACGAACTCAAAATATTCCCGAAAAGATTAAACGAGCCGACATTGTGGTGGCAGCCATTGGAAAACCAGAATACGTTCAAGCCGAATGGCTCAAACCAGGCGCGGTCGTCATTGATGTAGGCATCAATAGCAAGGATGATGCGACACGAAAATCGGGATATCGTTTGGTGGGAGATGCCAACTACGAGGCCTGTTCAAAGGTAGCATCGGCCATGACGCCAGTACCGGGCGGTGTAGGACCGATGACCATTGTCATGCTCATGAAGAATACCGTTAATTTGGCACGTCATTCCAAGGGATTGCCACGAATGCCACTTCGTAATACTGTTCACCGTAATCTCAGTCATCGAGAGTTTGTACACACGACGAACGACGACCAACGCGGAAATGGTTGACACGAGATAATAATAAAACACGGAATGTTTGGTTTGGTCGCCTGGAATGATCAATTAAATATATATAATTTAATATTTAATTTGCGCTACCTAGCTAGTTACGGGTTACGGGTCTTACACTGGTCCCAGCTCTCTTCATGTCTGGAGTGTTATGTTCTGGTAAGCACACCTTCTGTGTCGTAATTATTTTGTCTCTTTTTCTTGCGACGAATCGTAATGGAATGCAATGGAATGGAATGGAATGGAATGGAATGGATGGGGAGAAGGGAGTTCCCGCATAACTGATCAGATTGATATATTTCAGGTTTCAGGACACGAGGGTTCCCGTAATAATACTATCAAAATAGTTTAATGTCAACTTTTGACTGTGCATTGACGCCGTCGTCGTCTTCTTCTTCGAATGCTCCGGCGGGACACAGCACTCAAACATTATGGGGAGCGTAGCCTTTTGGTCGGCATAGGATGAATCGTAGTTGCGTTGCATATGCCGTCTCAATATCCGTACCCCGTTTAAATTTGTCTTTGACCTACAATGATGGGGTAATGTACTTGTAATGTTTCCACTTATTTAGTAGCTTTAGTTGTTGTATGGATTGTTCAATCAACTTTATTTTGTTATGATTTTCTTTTATGAAATATAAATGCCACGAAATGTGCATGCGAAAGAGATAGAGTGCAGGGTGGTGCGAGTCGTCGCTCCAATACTTCCTTCCTGGTGTTTTTTACAGTCCGTTTGCAATGCTGGCAAAAGTGAAAACCAACAAGGTGATCACCGTCAGAAATGACACGGAAATTGCATCGGACGACACGGATAGTTTGACGTTTGGAGATTCTGAATTTTTCGCTTCATCTTTTGATTCCTCGAACACTCCTTCGGGGATACCATTGCTATTAGATGTTTTCCCGAAATCTTCTTCGGAAACAACAGTATCATCATCATCATCATCAGTTTCAGCAAGGCCGCTATCTGCGTTCACCTTCACATCTTCGGCTGTGGCAACAATAGTCGGAGCGACATAATGTTTGTTGTTGTTTTTGTTGTTGTCGGTTTTGTTTGTTTCATCCTCGTAGTTATCTGTCGTGAGCCAGATCCCGTTCAGCTCGTCGTGACTATCGTATTCGTATTCGTATTCGTCTTTGTCGACTGTTGCACTGCTACTGCTACTGCTGATATTGTTGCCTCCAAGAGATCCAACAAAATTTTGCGTCGACATGGTATCAGGATCTGGATTCGACAAGCCGTTGATATTTTCAACGTAGCGAATAAAGGCATCCAAATACGTTGTTCCCGTCAATTGTTGCTGCTGGCTTTGGCCTTGGCTTGTAGCCGCAAACTCAAAATAACCATCATGACCAGCCGCTAAAAACGAGTTGGTAACGACAGTGTAGGTTGCACTCATATCTATATCATTCCAAACTCCTTCCGTCAAGCGCGAATTGAGCTGCAGATTCGAAATACGACCTTGTCCCCGATCCATAGTTGCATTCACATCAAAACGCAAGCCTGAAGCGTATGGATACGATCCGGGTGAGTTACCGACAAAGACCAGATCCAAGGCCTGTTCCAATACTCGTTTGATTTGCATTCCCGTCAGCTTCAAGGTAACCAATTGGTCACTGTATGGTAAGAATTCCATAAGGTCCCCATACGTGACATTTCCCGACCGTATATCCGTCCGACAGCCACCGGCATTTTGAATGGCAACATCGGCTTTCAGAGTTTGATTCAGCATGGCGTGGGCTACGAGATTACACGCAGGACTACCGTGACGTGCTCTATAAATCGGATGGCAGTTATGCAAGTTGCCTTCTCCCCCGGGAATGGCATTGTTGCAAATAATTTCGTTGGTCGTGACAACTGTCTTGGCCAGCAATTCATCATTGTTGACTTTGGAAATATATTTTTGAAGAATTTGCAATGCCTTGTTATCTTGTGGCACCGGTCGAAACGTAGGTCCTAATCCTACGAGATAATTGGTTACCTCTGCCTGCTCTTCGACCGACACGGACGGATTCGGTTGAAAGGGAACAATGAAATCTCCCCCGCAGGTCACAACGTCACCCTTGGCGTCGAACTCGATCCGGAGCCTACCTAGCCCATGGGCAAACTTCCAGGCCTGTACAATACAAATGGGTTTGCCGCTGCCTTTTTGTTTTTCGAGTTGAGGATAATTATTTTCGGTGATAGTCCGATCTAGGACCTTGTCCATATTTTCTTTACGATTACCCAATAGTGTATGAGTGTGAGCTCCAATCACTACGTCCACTCCCTCGACCTTGGTCATCCAACTCATATCGCGTCCGTATCCCATGTGACTTAGGAGTATGATTTTGTTAATGCCACGCTGTTGCAGGCGTTGGATCTGGGTTTGTACGGCTGTTCGTTCGTCCAGGAGCGTGGTTCCCTTATCGGGCGACGATCCCGACAACGTCTTGTCACGAACATTAACACCGATAATAGCCACCGCGTCCTTTCCACCATTGAAGTATCGAACAGTGTGCGGTGCAACGTATCCTTGGTCTTGAAGACTTCGGAGTGGTGAGTTTGGTCCCGCTTGCAGATTGGCAGACAAGACGCGGGTGTTCTGACAAGGTGAGTTTGCATCAGTCAATTTTGTAACAAAATCCGCCAATTGTGCATCACCATCATCGAATTCGTGATTTCCCAAATTAAATGCATCAAAACAGACCTGATGCATCATGTCAACATCGACCTGATTTCCAAAGAATCTGTAAAATCCGTTGCCTGTAATGGCATCACCGGCGTGTAATTTCAGGACGTTGGTTCTGGTAGACTGGATGCTCCGAATGAGTGTGATGAGACGAGGAAATCCGCCGTAATGAACTTTTCTTGCTTGATCCGAAAGACTGGACAATTTTGATTTTGGCATGGTAAAGGTCTCTTCTGCCACGTGCGAATGATGATCGTTGATGTGGAGAATGTGAAGTTCAAAGTTGTTGCTAATATTGTTGTTGATCTTGTTGGCATCACCATTGTCTTGGACAGCCAACGATGAGCAAACGTACTGAATTAGCAAGATCCCTGCTAGTAGCAGGATCTGTTTGTGATTCTTCATGATTCTGAGCTTTTTTCTTTTTCAGAGAGGACGCTTGATTCTTGATTCTTGATTCTTGATTCTTTATTCAATGGCGCAACAACCGCGACCAGCATCTTACAAAAAACAAAAAAACGATATCAAACAATTTGTTCTCGTAAACAATGGATGCTGTCTTTGTTGGATGATCGTTATTATGGATTCAATTGTTAATGAAGGATTGTCTTTTTAATTTGTTCGTTTGGAGCTTTCCGACGGTTTTCCAAAATTCCACAAAACCGACCGATTGTGCGTATACCGTATACCGTATACCGTATACCGTATACCGTATACCGTATACTGTATACTAAACTGCAAGTCTTTACGACGAGGATAATGAACCAATCGTAGTGAAGCTTCTTTTTTGGGTGAATGTATCAATGCATGTGCGGGTGGATGGATGGATAAATGGATGGATGTATGGAGAATGGAACTCCCACAATCTGAATCTGTCGTACTGGCAGCAGGCGATGTACTACGTACTACCAGGTACTCCGTACTATTGGAGGGACAGACTGGACAACTTTTTCGCCAGAATATAAATTGTGAGAGGGCTTTGTAGCGAGTGTTCCTCTTATTTAAGTACCGTAAGTGACCACCTCGCTCAATCGCCGGGCCGGTTTTCTTCTGAAACTTTGACTGAAATCGAGTCATGATAAGAGCGTCAGTGTGTCAATTTTGATGAATGACGTTTTTGAAAATGGTGGGAAATAAATATTCAATGGACGAGATGATGGTGTTGGTGTTGTCATCGTACTCTACTAGACTACTAGTGGTAGAGTAGCTACTACTAGTAGTAGCAGTACGAGTAGTAGCTAGAGTACCAGGTAGTCTAATACTGGTAGCTACTACTACTCTAGTAGTAGTACCAGTTAGGAGGGAGTGGTAGACTAGCTAGCTACTACTACTCCATTAGCTACTACAGTAGTACTGAGTAGTAGTCTACCAGTAGTAGTGGCTGGTGATGATGAGATTGATGATGAGTCAAAAGTGTGGAACACCAAAAGATAATACTAATAGTAGACCTACTACACAATACATTGCATTGCAAGTAAAGTTTCAATCCGAAAGAGAACAACTTTGAGTCCATATACGCCAGCGCCAGCGCCAGCGCCAACGCCAGCTCCTGCACCTACTATTACGTATTCCAATATACATTGTTACACTTCAGCAAAGTAGACTGTAAAACAGCAGCCAGCGACTACATATGAGGTCCTTGAAAACAGACTCCAACAGCAGGAGCAATCGGAGCAACAGCAATAGCACTAGTAGTAGCAATAGCACTAGCAATATCTGCTGGATCCATTTCATCATGATCTTGTCTATAATGGGCACACGTTCATCAATTTTGGTTAGATCCTTTACGGTGACTCGGAATCATAAATATCATGACCTTCATCATCACGGTAAAGCCTTTCAAAGAGGACATTCTTTCTCTGCAAAATCTACCTCTACGACGGCCATCCTTGGTGCTGATGATGGACAAATAATAGATTGGACTACGGACAAGGTCCGATCGACCTTTGTTAATTATTTTGCCGAGCAAAAAAATCATGTTCGAGTTCCATCCAGTGCTTGTGCACCGTTAAACGATCCTACATTGCTTTTTACCAATGCCGGTATGAACCAGTTCAAACCTATTTTTTTGGGACAAGTCGATCCCAATTCGCCAATGGCAGACTTGACGAGAGCTACGAATTATCAAAAATGCATACGCGCCGGTGGGAAGCATAATGATTTGGAAGATGTTGGTAGAGATACCTACCATCACACCTTTTTCGAAATGTTGGGTTCTTGGTCCTTTGGTGATTACTTTAAACAGGAAGCCATCGACTGGGCCTGGGAGTTACTGACACAAGTTTACAAATTAAATCCCGATCAAATGTACGCCACCTACTTTCGAGGTGACGACAATGTCCCAATGGATACCGAAGCAAGAGATTTTTGGTTACAATATCTGCCACCGGAACGCGTTATTGCGTGTGATGCGACCGATAACTTTTGGGAGGTATGTTTTGACTTTTGACGTGACGTGCATTCGTGCACTTGCAAAATTTCTTTTTGTCTGTTATTTGGTGCGGTAGGAATTCTCTGTTTTAAAACCTGCCCATGAAAGTCCCTTCTCAACCACCAAAATTGCATTCTTAAATCATATGATTCTGTCAATACACAACAAAACAATATGTATTTATATATAGATGGGAGACACTGGTCCCTGTGGTCCCTGTAGCGAAATCCATTTCGATCGCATCGGAAACCGTGATGCTTCCGCTCTAGTTAATGCGGACGATCCAGATGTTATCGAAATCTGGAACATTGTGTTCATCCAGTACAATCGAAATTCTCCAACCGATCTTGCTACGCTTCCAGCACAGCACATTGATACAGGAATGGGACTGGAACGTCTCGTCAGCATCTTGCAGAACAAAAATTCGAATTACGATATTGATGTGTTTCAACCGCTCTTTCAAGCCATTGCTAAACACTCACAAGTTGGTCCGTATACAGGAAAAATACTCGACGATGATGCTACGCTCAAGGATACTGCTTATCGGGCTATTGCGGATCACGCTCGAGCACTTTGCTTTGCCTTGGCGGATGGTGCTGTTCCCAACAACGAGGGAAGGGGATACGTTTTGAGGCGTATTCTTCGACGTGCCACGCGATACGGACAGCAAATTTTGCAAGCATCACCTGGATTTTTTGCTACGCTGGTGCCAGTCGTCGTCGAAAGCTTTGGAGATGCCTATCCCGAATTGAGGCAACAGCAGGCAACCATACAAGAAATCATTCAAGAAGAGGAAGAAGCCTTTTCGAAGATGTTGGATCGTGGAATTAAGTACTTTACCGATTTGGAAGAAGAACTTAAACGAGAACAACAAATAACTGTGACGGGAGAAAAGGCATTCTTTTTGTACGACAGTCTTGGCTTTCCCATTGACTTGACGGAACTCATGGCAGAAGAGGCAGGGTTGACTGTAGATTCAAGGGGCTTTGAAGCGGAAATGCAAACACAAAAAGAGCGATCGCGGGCCGCACAAAAAGCTGCTCGTGCTGGCGGAGCCTCGACGCTAGAACTGCAAGCCGAAGAGACAGCTCAGTTGCAAGATGCAGGTATTGCACCAACGGACGACTCGTTCAAGTACAAGTGGGATGTTACATTACCGGCTACGATCATGGCCATTTTTCCAAACTCTGACGAAACAAGTAATAGGAAGCAAGTAGAGCTCAAAGAAGGCGATCAAATTGGTATAGTCCTAGACAAATCATCTTTCTATCCCGAAGCTGGAGGTCAAGAGGCGGATATTGGATTTCTGGAGTTGCTGTCGGAAGACGGCGAACGCGTTAATGGAAAGATCACGGTAACCGATGCTCAGTCTTACGCTGGCTTTATCTTGCACACTGGAGTTGTGGATGATCTGGCAGGAGCCGACAAACTGTCTGTCGATATTGGGGCTAGTGCTGTGAACTGCAAGGTGGATTATGAACGCCGACGTTTGATTGCACCCAACCATAGTATGACTCATGTATTGAACGCTGCCTTGAGAAACATCTTGGGAGAGAATGTAGACCAACGTGGTAGTCTTTGCAACGACGAAAAATTGCGATTCGATTTCAGCCACAAAAAGGCGTTGTCCGTCGACGAAGTAAAGAAAACCGAAGAATTTTGTCAACAGGTTGTGGCTAACGGTGAGCCGGTCACCAACAAAGTCGTGCCACTCGAAGAGGCCAAGAAAATCCCCGGCGTTCGAGCTGTCTTTGGTGAGGTCTATCCAGACCCTGTTCGTGTTGTCTCTGTTGGGGACGAAACATCTGTTGAATTCTGCGGAGGAACACATTTAAGCAACACTGCAGAAGCTAAGGCTTTTTTGATTGTGGAAGAGACGGCCGTTGCCAAGGGCATTCGCCGCATAACTGCCGTAACGGGTAATGCTGCCGCGGAAGCTACCTTAGAGGGAGAAAATTTGCGAGCGCAAGTAGAAAAGCTAGAACGTCAGACAGTCGCTGACAGACCAGGTCTGGACAAAGAAGCAGGTGCTCTGCGCAAAGCTGTTGACGAGGCTTTTGCTTCTGCGACTGTGAGGGCAGAACTCCGGAGCCGAATTGAGTCAATTCAAAAGAAAGCCAACGAGGCGAACAAGGCGGCTCTGGCACAAAGGGTCGACATTGCCTTGAATACTCTCAGCAAGGATGTCGAAGAGGCAGTTGCAGCTAAGAAGAAAGTTTTGGTTCTAAACGTTGACATTGGCGCAGACTCGAAGGCATCACAAAAGGTCTTGAATGCGGTCAAGAAGGTAGCCGGAGACCGACTGGCCTTTCTTGGTCTCAGCGAAGAAGAACAGGGTAGTGGTGGCAAGATTATGGCGTTTGCCTTTGTCCCCGACGCACTTGTCGAAGGCGGACTGAAGGCCGATGAATGGATTCGTTCTACACTGGAAATATGTGGAGGTCGAGGAGGAGGCAAGCCTGAAAATGCCCAGGGACAAGCTCCAGAGTGTTCTGACGTGGATGCTGTATTAGCAGCGGCTAATGCCTTTGCTGATTCCAAAGCAGGCGAGGTCGCATAATTCAATTATACTAATACTTTGCTGCAGTAAAATTGCATCAAGTACATTATGTACATGCATATTTTAGTACTTTTACGTACTCTACATATGTGTAGACGATATGCATTGTTAAGTTTTTTCATAAAACACTGTCGGAGCATGTTGGCAGACTGTTTTCAAAGGTGAGCTGATGTGGAAGACAAAGTACGTCCTGATGATAGATCGGGTTCCAGCCAGATAAACATCCGACCAGCCAGCGTGAAACAAAAGTGATAAAAAATGGAGGTGAAGCAGTACGTAGTGAAAAAGCATAGCTAGTAGCTAGTAGTACGGTACTTCTAAGATGTCGGAGGTGAATTATAAGTTTCAGCAACAGGGACTGCTACGTATTGAAACACACTCGACGGTCGACAGGAAGTAGTTGATACCAGTACTTGGTCCCTGGAACCATACTAGGTACCATAGCATGGAAATAATTACTGACACTTACTCACGGTACAAGTTATTCACGATTGCGAATCACTCCCACTTTCTGTTTTCAGCTGCGAGGATTTCGAAACTACCAGGTACTGGTACCTGCGTACCTAATACTCGAGTATTAGTAGGTCAAGGTATTACTAGTAGTATCTGGTATAATATTATATATTACGATGAACGCCGAACCAGTAAAGCCCAGCACGACCATAGTAGTTGCCAGGTACCTACAGTAGCACCGTACGTAGTACTGAGTACTACTACTAGTCCCTACTACTACCAGGTACCAGGGTAGTACCCTGCTGCCAGTGCCGTACCATGGTACTAGACTAGGTGGTACTACTAGTAGCTGGAGGCTACCGCTACTAGTACCGACCGAAGCACGGGCTGCCGCGATGTCGACTTCTTGGTAATTCACTTTTGCCGTCTCAAGTTTTTGCCTCTCATCCCCTTAAGATTATTTTAAAAACAATAAGAAACTAAAGGATCTTTTTACAACTTATTCGTAGCGGGTGAATAGAGTACTACTACTCTAGCTAGCTACTACTGGTAGTCTAGTAACTGGCAGATACTAGTAGTAATATTTTTTATTCCTAACAGAGCGTCAGGACTACTACTAGCTAGTAGATCTAGTAGAGAAAATAATACGATGGGAAGTCAAAGTACGGTAGTATTACCAAATACCAGGGTACTTACAGTAGGTCTAGTACTTGGTATCAGTACGAGGTGTTACCAGGTTACCTGGTACCTGGTTCTAGAGGTACCCTGGTACTAGTTTTGGTAATGGTACTAGGTAGTAGTACGGTATTTGCGAGCTACGGTACTGCGGCGATCGAAGTCTTGTTTCTCAATTGCAAAGAAAAAAGCATTAATGATAACTAGGTTACATTGTTATTTCCATAATTGCCAAGCTTCCCCAAAGCTCACCGGAATACCTGGTACTGGCTACTATGGTAGTAGTACCGTAGTCTACGATGAGCTACCTGGTACCTGGTACCAGGTACCTGGTACCGTAGTAATGTGGATGGTCAATCTGGCCATTAATATCACCAGGTATTATTGTCTTATGATCCGTCAAACTGGAGAGGTGAGGCCATGATGTTCTCGTTGATTCGATTTTGCATCTTCTGATGGAAATGCTCTTAGAACCTCTGCTGACCGGTTCATTGCAGTTCTCCAAGAAGGCTACTGGTTGTACTACTAGTAGTGGGCTACTTACTACTCCGAGTATTACTCTACCAGTAGCTACTAGCCAGGGTCTAGTAGTAGGTACCAGGTACTAGCTGGTAGAGTAGCCCAAGGAATACAGTACTAGCTACCGTAATCTCTAGTACTAAAGTGGTAGTAGGATCAGGATAGAGCCTCTTAAAAACGAAAAGGAGCTTCACTTGGGAATCTTCATCTTTTACGCATGTACTCGTACTACGCAATAACAAACAGGTACTCGAGTAACTAGCTAGACTCTAGTACTAGACTACTCTATCTATCTGGGCAGCTGCTTCCAACACCCTCGCTCCACGCACTGCCTGCCTGTGTACGACTAGTAGCACTGTACGTAATAATCTCTGGACAGTCTACCGCCGTTTTAAGACTGGGCTACTAGTAGTCTAGTTAATTGCTCGGAAATAACTTCTTCTTATAATTTTTACCCGTACTTCAATAGTTTCGAAGAACCTTTATCATTATTACTACCAGTAATAATACCTTAACCACTACCAGGTAACCTAACCACCACATCTTGCACAATAAAATGAATGCAGGAACAATCATGCATACCCCAATCAACCACAACAGCACACCCCAGGTCCAATCACAACCACCCGTCCGAGCATTTGTTTCTCGAGAACAAACCGTTCAAACCCTCAAGCATTTAATCCGTTTGAACAATGAGGGAGCATCCTTGCTCCGCTCCTCGGTCATAAAGGGACGGGATGCCATGGCACTCTTTCAGACTGCTCTGAGATCTGCTGTCGATCTTGCTGAATCCTGCCAAGAAGATGATCTTTTGGGAGATTGTAACTCCTATGTAGGCGAAGGAGAAAGGTGTGAGTTATCCAACCAAGCGACAGCGACCACCTCATCTGGCGTGATTCAAGATCTTTGTCTCTTGGCACCTGTTCCCATTCCCACAAACAACGTGGATTACAACGTCTTTTACTTTCTCACTCAAGTTGTGTATCTCAACCCAGCTGGTCTGGAGCGAGCCGTTCATCCACCCCAAGGATCTCATCAAGGATCTCATGCAAGAGGTGGTTGCGGTGATAGTGGACTCAGTCTTCGCAGCCTCTCTAGACTCTACGTGGCCGTCCTGCTTCTGAATGCATCGTTGGCCTGCTACCAGCTCGGTCATGCCTGTTTGCTGCAGCCGTTTTCTTCGGCCACGAGCAGCTACACCAACAAGGCACATGGTCTGTTTGGCAAATCCATGGAACTTTATTCCCAGCTCATCAGCTTGACGGAAAGCGACTTCTTTGTCGGAATGAAGGAAACATCAGCGACATCGCTCGTATCCTTTCTGAGTTTGGCAGCAGCAAACAACAACTGCTTGCTGTGTTTGGAAATGGGTTTGTCGGAGCAGTCACGTCACTCTCAGTCCAAACTTCTGAGTCTCCTTCAATCCATAAGAGGAGCAGGAGAAGGAAGTGCAGCATCTGCTGCCGTGTGGAACTCCTATTCTATACTTCCCACAGGCCATCGAGAACTCATCAAAGAGTTCCTTTTGAATTCGACGCTCATGAACGTTACGGGATTCCATACTCGATTGGCGGCTGGTGCTGCCTAGATAAGCGAGCTAGCTGATCAACTACATTTTTAGGGAAACACGACAGAAAAATAAATAATGCTGTCCTAATGTGTATTGTAAGAAGTTGTATAATAACATGAGTATTTTTCATACTCCAACCATTACCACACCTCTATACTAGGTCATACCACCTCCCGACGCATTTGCTCTTAGCTACGGAGTAGATTATTGGAGTGCTGTACTTAGTTTAGGAGCTATTCGAGCAAGAGGGAAAGTAGGCAGCTGATAACACCAACATGGCCTGCGACTACTGTACGTAGTAGTACTGGTGTTGATCACGAGTACAGTAATCAACAAGGCTGACATCCCATCACAAAGAGTTTCCTGCTGCTACAGTTCTTCTTGAGAAAAAAAAGTCTTCGAATCTTCTCAATACCAACGACTATTCAATGGCTAAAAGCTAAAACACCCGAAGTTGTATGATACCTGGTACCTGGTAAGTTGCCTGTAACATTCAGGTGCGAACCTGAATGGTTACTTACGGTAGATTTTCAATCAAAATGCACTTTAAAAAGCCTCACGAAAGAAAAGAATAATGGCAGACTAACAGTAGTCCACTGGTACTGGTACTAGTACTGGTACCAGGTACCAGTGTTACTACTACTGCTACCGGTACCTACCACTAGTAATTTCGAAGGCAACAACCTTTTTACGAGATCTTGGAATTTACGAGATCTTGGAATTATTAGGCGAACACACCAAAGAATTAATTTTCCCTTGGCCATCGAAACAACATACTACCTGGTACCATTGTAGTCAATAAATAATAATATAATATAATAATATTATTGTTAGTACTCTACCCTAGTACCTACTAGCTAGCAGCTACTGATGTAGGCAGCTAGTCTACTACCAGTACTACTACTAGCTAGAGACTACTACTACCAGTCACCTGGTACCTGGTGGTACCTGGTGGTACCTGGTACCAGGTATCAGATCAGATGATACACTTCGAGTGCTGGTAGTACTAGAGTGGAGATCTATTACCATCATTTCCGAGATTTTTCTGTTTCCAGTTTTGGATAATGGAAACTCGAGAATATTTTCATTACATTTCTCTAAGTATTACAACCGTTAACTTTTAACAGTCAATTTGTCTAGTTACCTTATTCATGCTATTTTATTACTTAAGTGCATAAGGATTCATTGGATTTTGTGTATTAAAATAAAATGGTCAAGCCCTTTTAAGCTAGCATTTAACAGGTAGGTGCTGAACCCCTTTAATTTAATTCATTATTCGAATAATAAACGTATTCGTCTATTAGTGTATTCGTGTGCACGTGTATTCGTGTATTAAAATAAAATGGCCAAGCCCTTTTAAGCTAGCATTTAACAGGTAGGTACTGAACCCCTTTAATTTAATTCATTATTCGAATAATAAACGTATTCGTCTATTAGTGTATTCGTGTATTCGTGTATTTGTGTATTCATGTATTCGTGTATTAAAATAAAATGGCCAAGCCCTTTTAAGCTAGCATTTAACAGGTAGGTACTGAACCACTTTAATTTAATTCATTAGTATTCGAATAAATGTCTTTATTCGATTATTCTAGTGTACTGTTTTACCTACTGTAAACTTATTCGCAATCGTATTAAAAAATGTACCATTAAAATAAAATGGTCAAGCCCTTTTAAGCTAGCATTTAACAGGTAGCTGCTGAACCCCTTTAATTTAATTCATTCGAAT
>Ga0100391_1001001_pt1 | contig 32220 bp, 19 predicted proteins | sample CryGeymeta201515_FD_81541 | JGI IMG/M metagenome (GOLD analysis project Ga0100391, IMG submission 81541) | Groundwater microbial communities from Crystal Geyser aquifers in Utah, USA - Crystal Geyser metaG 2015-15 | ecosystem: Environmental > Aquatic > Deep subsurface > Groundwater | place: USA... | reverse complement strand
AGTTTACTGTAGATAATCCATTTATAAGAGACAGTACTTAGGTGTCTATGGCCCACTGGTCGGGGATTGGTATCCCCAAGACCAACGCCATAGCACTGGAAGTCAGTTACACACACACACACTCGATTATGAACGCTGCAGTTGGATCTGTCCACTCTGGTTCGGCCGGAGACATTATCATCAGGAGTGTGAAGACTGGAGAGGCCAAATGCGCCGGATTTCATGCTGACCATAATACTTACTCTGGTACAACTGTCATTCGTGTCTGTTCTGATGACATTGGAATCAAAGAAGCAGGCAGTCTAGTAGCCCAGTCAAGAATTATCACGGTTCGGTATACTGGCGAAGCAGAAACGTCGGCAACAAGTCCCTATGCGACTCTTTTGACATTTCCAGAAGCAGAGCTGTCCGCTCCATCATATGATGTTGGCCCAGGACAATCACTGGAGTCGATACCAGTGTCTGGAAAGTACTCGGATTCGAACGGGTATCCTCCTCTTGGGTTAATGTTGCTCACAGATGCTTATCGAACCCCAAATTCCACTGGTGCTGCAGCCGCGGGTACTGAAACGATCTTGATTCTCTCTGATTTTGTAGAAGGAAATTTTGACGTTCACAAAGAAAAAACTTCGGGCGGGCTTGAAATTCCCGGCGCAACAAATTTTGAGGGGCCTTCTTGTAACTGGACGGGTACAGTCTGCATGGAGAAACAATCACGCGAGCTAGGCATCTCATCTCTGGATGAGACAAATGTTGCTAACAGTCAATCGTTACCGACTCTCGGCATTAAAATGTTTCAGCTTGTACCGGAAGTTGAGGAGAGACCATCCTGTAGTATAAAGGAACAGCCACGCGCCTTTGTAAATTCAATTAAAAATCCGGTGACATCTTCGCCGAAATCATCTTTGCGACCAAGTCAAACACCGACGAGCCACTTAGAACGGTAGTTATGGAACAGCCGTTTTACATCATAAAATGCATTGCCCAGTTTTGCTACAATCCTCTTCTAATACTTAGACATACCCGTATCTACAGTAGTTCAAACTGATTCGATCGTTACTTAGGTCCGGAATGACGTGTTAACCACACAACCTTTCCCTTTCGACATCTTTCTACGGCAGTCTGGTATTTTATTTCATTCTCGTCTGACCAGGCCAAGGTGGTTCTAGGATTTTGACACATTCGCTTCTGCTTTGCCAACTCCAAAGCTTCGGAGGGACTATGCTGCATATTGATCATGAGAATGGTACTTGGAGACATTTTAATGTACAGGTCTCGCTAGCACATGGACATGACCGGGCGATCAGCAGATGTGAGAGAGAATGAAGGCAGAACAAAGGAGGGCTAAAAACAGCTCGTCAAAACGGCGAGTGACCTACCAGAAGAATACCCAGGAGCTTTTGATGCTCGGGCGTCTGCACAACCAAATTGGCCCACACCAAGCCTGCTCGTCGTTTGGGACCTGTCAACCACGAGGATATGGCTCTGCGGTTAGGAGAATCAATCGTCTCGCAAGTCAAGGCATGCATAGCATTGGGGTGCCGCGTGACGTGCTCTTGTAACCACTGGGAAGGCCCTATAAAGACTGCCGCTGCATCGTTTTGCTTCTTGTCCGTGGGGATCCAAAAAAGCCGATCACGGGGATGAATAGCAAAAGACGATCCTTGTTCGGCCCGACCAATGGCAAGCTCCAAAGCAGCTGCTGCGTCTTCTTCGCTGCAATGGTGTTCCCCGCCTTGGATTTTTCTCTTCAACAACACATTTGACAAGTGTCTCAAAGAATGCTTGTACGCGGCGTTGGTCCGAAACAATACAGCAGTGTCGATTACATTCGGGTGCACCCATCGTAAGGCAATTAAGTCGTTTTCCAATGAATGTCCGACCAAAATATCCTGCGGCCGAATCAGGGTTAACAATGATGCTTGGATCTGCTCCAGGCGAGTATTCACATTGTTCAGCATATCAGCTGTAAGGCCTGAATATTGTGTAACATAATCCAAGATGGGATGGTATGGTTTTACAAGCTCGTCAATTAGTACTCGATATCTTTGTTCGACATTGCTCTTGTCAGCAGCGACTGCAGCTGCAGAGGCATTCGTAGAATTAATATCTGTATACTGAACCAGTGTAATTCTTCCCAATTCCGTACCATGGTCAGTCTTTACCATTTCACAGTCTAGTCCATATACTCGAATGTCATTCTCTTTGGGTTCTTCGTTTTTATTAGAGCCGTTGTTCGTAGGGCGACTCTGAGACCTATCCATTACAAAAGGACGATCTTTGTCTTCGACTGGAACATGATTTAGTGCCACCACCACTTTGGCTTGTTCCAAGGTGATAGACGACGGTTTTCGGAAGGTTGATGATACATCTCTGCTGGCGGAAACTTTTCTAACAACCCTCGTATTGTCTTGTTCCTGCCAGAGTGCAACCGGGTATCCCTCTTGCTTCATTTGCTCTCGCGTTAACGTCATGGATTGCAACGTCTCTTCCAGTTTCGTGAAATTCGATTCGTCGCTTTTACTTGGATCATCCGTATCACCCTTTTTGGCTTTCTTATTTTTGGAGGCCTTGGTGGGGTTTTCGTAGAGCAAGACATCTGAAATGGATTGTGGCCGTGGACCCTGAAACCATTCTGTGGTAATCCAATGTGTTTCCTTATTTTCCGTGAGAGGTTTCATCTCCTCTGGACCGGTGGCCGCTGCTGTTGGCGCCGCCGAGACGGTTGCGGCTATTTCGTCCAGCGACGGTTCATTTCCGCTAATCTGAAGAGATGCAGCAAATTCCTCTAGTGAAAATCGATCGTCTATTTGCACTTCAATGACTGCCACATGATCTGCGCACGCAGGGTTGTGAACAGACATCCAGGGGGGAACTAAAAAATCAATTTTGGACCCATGGTCAACCTTGCGCTTTCGTGAATTCGTGTTTGATTCAGTTTCGGTCGTTGTTTGCATCTGCTGCATATAAAGACTCTTGAGAAGCAATCGATGATCGACTCCTTCTCGGACTTTGTCGAGCTCTTGTAACCGTCGTTGTGTTTGGCGAACACCGATCCAAGGACAAAAATTGTCTGTGGCATTTTCAGTAGCGCCAATTTCCTTGGCGAGACTTGAATTCTTTTCCAGAGATCGCGTCTGTTTCACTTCGTCCCATTCTTGTCGCTGCAGAATACCGCCAAGTCCATTTTCAGGTCGAAAAAGGGTTGCACGTTTTCTCAATTTTTTAAATCTCCGTCGCTCATCTTTTGATAATCCATCTTTTGACAAGCATTGTTTATCATTCTTGTTGCTGTGATTGTTGTCATTGGTTTCAATTTTGGGTGATCTGACGAAAGCAGCTTCTTGCTTCGCCTCACCAATTGTAGTAGTATTGCCACCATTTGTTGGCTCAACATCTTTCCGTTTCCACCCCTTACCCAACTTTCGGACAAACCCAACATCCTGCAGCTGTTTCTTTTGCTCCTCGCTCAGAGTATCGTACCTCATTCTTTGTTTCTTCACCCATTCGGCCAGACTTGCGTCGTCTTTACACGATACGTTGCAATCGCCATGCTGTTTCTTGAATTCAACCAGAAGCTCGAATCTCTCTTGCCAAGGCTGACGCGAGCGCTGTGGTCCTCGCTGAAACCCAATATCACGAAGCATCTTCTTCTTTTCACTGCTCAAATTATCGTAATTTTCTTTTTGAAATTGCAGCCACCGACCCAGCGTCTTGTCCTCCTTGTACTTGCCCGGGACGTTGGCGTCGCCATGCTTTTCCTTGTATTGCACCAACAACTGATAGCTCTCCATCCAGGTTCGAGGTTGCTTGGCCACGCGACGACAAAAACCAATATCGAGCAGCTTCTCCTCTTGTTCCGTGGTTAATTTTTCGTACGTAGCTCTTTGTTGGTGCACCCATCCGCCCAACGTTTTGTCTTCGCTGTAGTTTCGTGGAACGTTACAATCACCGTACTTCTCTTTGTATTGAACCAGGGCATTGTAACTCTCCTGCCAGCTTCTTATAGTTTTCTTGGCTTCTGAAAAAGAGGTTTCTGCCGAACCTGCATGTAGAGGTTGAGGCTGCAACGTTGGTTGTAGTGCTGAAGAGGATTGCGCTTTGCTATCGTTTCCAACACCAACGACTCTCTTGTTTTCCGTTTTCATTATTCTGCTGCCCTTCTTGTACGTAGCAAATGGGATCAAACACTTAGTAGTAGTAGCCTGGAAAAGACGATAGCAATGCGAATAAAAAAAGATATGGAAGTGGAAGATGAAAAACCGAAACAATCAAATACAGTATTTTTTATTCATTGTGGACGGAGAGAAACGTGAAACCAGTGGTTGCCGTTTGTCGTTTCAAAGGGTGCCACTCCAACTGGATAGGGATAAGGTAATAATGGGACAAAGCAAACCCAGATGTTTGCTTTCACTAGACTAGTAGTACCGTGTTAGTACTAGACTTACTTGTAGTAGACGACTAGTAGCTAGCCACTCACAACTTGCAGGCGCGGAAACAAAAAAACGCGATACACAATCCCGCCTACGCAGATTACATTTCAGCAATGCATCATAGAGTGGTCCTATTATCTCGTGTTGCTCGAGGCAGCAGAAAGGAATACTCGAGTAACCCATGTTGCTTCGCTTGAGCGACACTCACGCTCTCTCTTTCAGTACCGAGTGCTGGACCTCTAGGTACTTAAAAAATAAAGAAAGCAAGGCTGTCAGCTAAAATAATTGAGTTGACGAGGTAGACTACCTAGGGCTCTCTTTGGACTTGGGGGTGACGAGTCTTTATTCTTTTTTGTGTGTGCAGCGTGACATCACAAGCGAGCATTGACAATATTTACAATTCAATCTCTGTTTCAATCTCCTCTTCGTAAAATGGAGGTGTTGCTTCTGGGCTGGACTGACCCGTGCCAATGGATTCTTCCTTATACTGCTGCTCTTGATAATCCTTTTCTAGATCACGGACGCACTCGAGGGGGCCGATCAATGACAAGACAACTGGAAGTAAAATCAACCCGTGCATGGATCCCAGGACAACCAAGCCAAGGAAAGCATAAAATATGGTATTGAAAATCTCACTTGTGCTAAAGCCCAGTGGAATGATCCCCAAAAAAGTTGATAATGCGCCTATAGAGATTGGTGCCCCCATACTAATGAGAGTAGCCTTGACCTTCTCTTCTCTTTTTCCAGGAGATTCGTAGTACCGCAGCAAGATGTGAATCACAAAGTCAACTAAGAGCCCAATACTCATTACCATAGCAACGTAGGACACAGCGTTAATATGAGCTCCAAGAAGTTGCATAAAACCTGTAATTATAAATTCGTGAAAGAGATATTGAAAATTAGATATCGCATAATAATGGCCATGCGGCAAAACAATCATAAAAGTGCAAAGACACACCCAACAGATCGACGTATAGAATGCAAATCAATGGAGTGACAAAGAGAGCCGCCGTCCAATGCGGAATGAACAACAATGCAATGAGCGTGACCGACATAACACCCAAGATTGTGGTAAAAATGAGTTCTGAAAAAGCGAAAAGGGTGAGAAAGGAAAATTCCGGTACTTTTGCAATTCCAACGAGCAAGGACAACACCACAGCATACCATCCACAGCCTTGGAATAAAACTCCCAAATATTGTAAAGGCTGTCCCAGGTGAAATACCTCCAGTCGGATCCGCTATCCCGGTTGAAGTTTTCTGACACGGCGCGTTGTTCCATCAGTGCATCAATTTGATCATTGACGTCGTCAAGATCAACGTTGGGCATGGAGAGAAAAACTCGAGATACCAGAATTTCTCCTTCATCGTCGCGTATCACATCGCCATTGTATAGAAGATTAAAAACTGGCACAGACAGAAATATATCCACCTGCTGATTGAAAGTCATATTGTGAAAAAACTCTGCGTTCTCTGCTGCGAATTTTTGAAAATCTCGAAGCCAGAAAAAAGAGGGTTGGTCTTCGATGACAGTTGTATTCACCAGGGCATTAACGTAGGCATCCATTTCGCGTTGTACATCTTCATTCGATTGGTCAACGAAACGAAAATAAGCGTAAGGGGAAGTTGCTCCTTTCGAATAGTAATTGCTAATGGCATTCTTGAAGTTGGTGACATAACTGTCGCTCGGAAGAACGTCCGTAAACTTGAACTCCTGCTTCAGCAAAGACGCTGAATAGACCAAGCCACCAAGCATTGTTGCAAAAATGACAAGAACAGGTATCTTCACCTTCATGAGGTTGTTCGCATACCATTCCATAATGCGGTCAGCTACAGGTTGTTTGTGTTCTCTAATCCTGCCCTCAGAAGAGTTACTATCCTGCTCTGACTGGTCCTCCTTTGTTTTCGCAACAATACAGACACAACAGTCCATTCGATTGGCTTGAATCCGCTGTTCATCCAGAACAATGAGCGACACAAAAAATGTTATTTGGTACAAGAAGTTGATTGCAATCGTCGGGAATGCGTAGTAGCAAAGCCAGTAGATAGCAGGAATCGACGACACGGCTCCCAATCCAAAAGCCAACACAGACGTCATGGTAGTGAGTGTTATGCCAAGGCCTACTTCTGCAATGACATCGTCGACTCGTTCCACGGGATTCTTTGCCGGGTCAATTCTGCCGTAGGCACAGCTTACTGAGTTCAATAGGAGGAAAGAAAAATTGCAACAGAAGATACACTTGATCAGCTAACGAGTCCTACCATCCAAGCAAAACAAGATCAAGAAGACTTACTGATAAACGAGTTGTCCAGGCCAATACCAAACATGATGAATGGTAGAATCTGCGTCATCGATGTCAATGGCACTCCTACGGTAGCGACGGGAAAGGCGATGTACCTGTGTTAATGACATTGTGAAAATTGAGCACTAAAAACAAATCGCTAAACAACTTACCGATCATGAAGAGCAGTCCATAGCCAGTCATGATGGCAAGAAACACCGACATGACAGCGCCCAGACCCAGCAAGCTTCTGGATTGCACTCTATCCCGTTTGGCAAAAATAAAGTATGTAAAGACTGACATAATGAGAAAGACGACTGGCACGAGCATCGTATCATTGACCAACGCTCTCGCAGATTCGTCTTCAAAAGATCGTTCGGCAAAAAAGTCAACTGTAAACACGATTTCCTTGTTTGATTCCCATTCATCTTGCAGGTCCAAGAGCCTACCAAGTGCATCTTTTTCAAAGTCCTTTGCAGCTTCACTTTCCGGAAGCTTCACAATGGATACATAAGACTGAGCGTAAACTAAAGTGCCATTGTCGTCCATTTTTGGGTATCCCACGAGGCTCTCCAGGTCTGCAGGGCGTCCATCGGGGAAAACGGGTGACGACAATAGTCGTCTGGCATCTGAATCTGACGAAACGGTGTCTCTAAATAGTGCACTCGAATGATTCCAAAAGTTGGTAACACCGGTAATGTCACATGTGATCATGCCTGTATACGAATCCACATAGCCACTTTTTGCGCACACTTCATGGTAGCCCGGAGTTTCGCGCACATTATCCACCACTTGGAAGATGCGACTTAATCCCTCTTGGCTCGCAACATTGAAGGCTCCGTTCGCGTGCACAATCAAAGCAAATCCTCTCGGCTCAGCTTGAATATTGTCGTTGATCCATTGCATGTGAACAAGGGGCTTTGAGCCTCTTGGAGTCCAAAGGATTTCCTCATTTTGGTTTGTTTCAAAATTGGTAAGACCGCCAATGATCAATGTTGTAAACGATATAAAAATCACGCTGGCGACGCAAACCTTTGCATGCGTCGCGGCCATTTTCGATATGAAACGCAGACAAGTTGTAATTAGATGTTCCATGCGGTTTACCTGATGCGTCCATTTTCGAGAAAAATTGCTGGCAGGGCCGGTAGTGGCATCAGAAGAGCAACGACTCCTGGTTGTGTCAGGTTTACTTGGCTGTTGTTGATTCAGCTTGTCATTATCGCGGTCATCATTCTCGCAACTAGCACTTGCATACGCTGCAGGGGGCTCCATGTTGAAAATGTAATCAATCGGTTTATACACTGTGGATGCAAGTCGATTAGAGTGCTGATCCGTTACCAGGTATTAGAGTTTCCTCAAAATTAGAGTTCGGAAGCTCCTGGAACAGTCTAATTGCGAAGAATCAATCCGTCACGAGCATTATTCACCATGCATGTACTGTACTCGGCAACACGAATAGTAGCTACGCTAGCTAGCAGGAGTACCAGTAGACTACAGTAGACTATCGGAAGCGAAGCCCGATGACAATCTTAGTTCTTGTTAAATTCGTCAACAAGTTCTTAAAGTTCGGGTTACTACGACAGTAAATAGATAATAAGACGTGTTACTAGTAGTACTATCCCTGATAGTAGACCTAAGAGACTACTTTGGTCAAATTTTGTCTGCTCGTCAAAATCTTCGAGATTTTTTTGACTAAGTAACTACATAATAAGTTTTTTAAATCTGTAAAAGCTTAAATTAGCAAATGCAGCCCCGTCTTGCAAGTAAGATGACTGTGCCTGAAATCGCCTCTATGGGAAGAGCGCGTACATGATGCCAAGAGCGACAAATGTCACGAATATCCAAGTGCTTGAAGCAGCAGATGCACTGGATATGGGTGTGTAAAATGTTGCCATTGGTTCCATACCAGCCACAAGAGCTGCGGCTGCATCTGTCGGCCTTTGTGTAGCATACACGGGAGCTTGAGTCGGAGCAACTGCGATTTTTTGAGGTGATGGTGACATAGATGGGGTAGACGTAGCCATATGTGGTGCAAAAGGTGCCACTGTGATATTGTCCAGCTTGTTCCCCGCGGGTAAGTCATCAGCTGTGTATGTTTCGTTCGACCAAAGAGGAAACATCGTTGCTTGTTGGATGCCGTCCGGCTGCAACACCTCGGATCCTGGCACTCGTACTACAGGAAAATAACGAGGCACCTCGATTTCAGGGCAGCCGCCTCCATCTTGCTGTTTACTACTCGTTGGAGAATCAAATAGTGTATCGAAAACGCTGCTTGATATTCCAGCAACACTGTACTTGATATTCATTTCGTCACCAGTCTTTCTTTTTCGGTCAGATTTGAATTGCATTCTAGAAAAGCTTTGCTTTTTTGTGGCTTCAAAGAGTGGCTCGTCGAAGTCTGCACTTCTTGATGTCGCGGAAGAGGCGGCGCAGGTCTCCGTGTCTGCCCAAGCAACGCAAGAAGGCCCATCGAAGATTTCCGCGACAGGAAAAGGAAGCTCATCTGGCGTTACTTCCAAAGGAAGAATTTGTGGGCCATTCATCAGGATAATCGTTTCCGATTCGGCGGTTGCCGCGCCAGTTCTCTTGGGACCTCTGTATGCATTACTGACAAGCATCAGTCCGAGCGGTATGTCAGTGCCGTTGCCACCTGACCCGTCAAGCTCCATGAACTCTAATGTTGCGCCAGAATAAATGTCGTACGAAGGTGCCGAGATCCACGTCTGCGGAAATTCGAGGGTGTGAAACTTTTCGGAAGCCCGATCCGTTGTCTCTGTAGTTCCCAGATGCGTGGCTGTAGCTGTGAGCAAATACACCTTGAATTGTTGCTGGTCCTTTGGTGCTTCTGCGAAACCAATGTCATTCGAACAAACTCGTAAGATGGTGTTTCCTGTATTGGTGCTGTGATCAGGGACGAAGCCCGTGCACTTCAACTCCCCCGTCTTCTTGTTTCTCACAATGCAACCCACGCTGTCCGTGAAAGGGGTAAAAACACCAGAGTTAAAGAGAATGTAATCAATGGAACCATCCATATCGACGTCAATGTGCACCTGGAAGAACTCCAGGTTGATTCGATTTTGCTTTTCCCATGTGGTAAAGGCAAACTCTAGGAGGTGATCACAGGTCCCATTTTGCCCTTCCGGAGTCAATACTCTATAACCAATATAGCGAAAATCGGAAGGAGTTATCAATTCCCCGTAGCCTCCTTCCGCGTCATCTTCGCTCGTAAAAAGCAATTCGTAGGCGTCCACTTGCGCCAAGCCCGTTCCATGATTAGTCAAGTTGACTTGGACTTCAGTTGGTCCACCAATAAAGTTTTCAATGATACCGCTCCCCTCTACTTTGAGATGTGATGCCTGGCGAACTATCGCGTGATAGGGCAAACTGATGTCTTTGTCTGTGTCCATATTTTCAATGACAATCCATCCACCAAACTCGTTCCAGTCGTTGAGCGTGGGATCCTTGCTGGCTTTACCGGCAGATGTCATGCGATTGACAGGGGCTTTCGTGGCGTCGATGTTCAATATGATTTCAAAGGTGGCTTCTGCATTGCAATCACCAGGAAGTACAAGTTGACGAGGCGAAAAAGTGATGTTCATGGGGTTCACTTGATCTTCACCTATAAGCTTCCGCGAAGCTTCGTTCCGAACAGTCAATAGTTGTTCTTTTCCTGAAACATTGATGACTCTCACCGTTTTGGTCAAAATCATCTCTTTATGCGCATTGATCAATCCAAAACTAACTGAGGGTTGCGCATCATTCGACGAATATGCCCAAATATCAGCACCCAAAGCCTTTGATAGCTGGATTTCTCCGGCTCCTACTAGTGAGTTCGGGGCATCATCGTTGGGATTGGAATCGTCCTCTCCATCCAGCTGCGTATCGTTCATAGGTACATTGGGAGTACTGTATTGTACATGTCGTCGGGCGTTGTTCATCAAAATGGCTTTGAGGGCAAAGGGAGAGCAACTCGGACATCTCTCTTTGATCAAGGCGAGTGCCCCAGCTGCAAGCGGAGCGGCGAAACTTGTGCCTTCAACTGCGTTCAAAAACTCATTACCCGTACCATAAGCCGCTAGTTTCAATCCACTAGGTGCTGCTACATCTGGCTTGAGGGTATTTTCGTCCCCGGGACCCCGAGACGAGTACGATGCAACCATGCTGTAGGTATCGTTGCCCCACTTGTTAGACGCTGCTACAGCCAACGCATTTGGAGTTTTGGCACCTGGTCCCCCCACAAAAGGAATATTTCCCTCGTTTCCAGCTGCCACAACGGGCAAAACTCCCAAGGAAAAGACGCGTTCCAGAGCTTGAGTTCTCATATCGTAGTAACTCGACAAGTAACTTCCTCCCAAACTCAAATTTATAATGTCCACCTTGTCTTCCATATCGCCGTCTCCATTAGGATCCAGTGCATACTCCAATGCTTGTAATACGGCAAATCTTGGACATGTTCCTGTATCACTGGTACAGACTTTGTAGGCTAGCAATTCTGCTTGTGGTGCCACACTCAAAATGGCGTCGGCCACCATTGTCCCGTGGCGATTCGCGTCAATGGGGTTATCGTCTGGCAAAGCCTCGTCCGGTTCCGACTCTGCTGTGTGGACAAAGGATTCACCCAAAAAGTCTTTCCCTCCAATGACTCGTGCTGTAGGAAACAGGTCCGGATTCACTTGCTTGTTTTCGGGACTGTCTGGGCCTGTTCCGTAGGCCAATTCGTAGGCTTCCCTGGTGCCGGGTCCACCCAATCGTGCATGTGTGTAGTCGACGCCACTGTCCAGAATTGCTACACGAACTCCCTTACCACTCACACCACAAAATTGCTCTTCCAGAGGAGCTCCACCACCCATGTACGCAGTGACTCGAGCATCTTCCAAGGTGGAATCTTCTACCAGGTGCACCCGAGAAACACCAGAAATACGAGACAGGGCATCATCCATTTCCGCAAGATCGTCGTGTGGACCTACCAGTATTTCCACAAAGATCATATTGATCAGCTTTTGTGTTGTGGCAACAATCCGGGCATCGGGAAATAACTCGTGCAGAGATGTTTGAATGACTGTTTGCTGGGATGAGAGTTGATTTCGGCATTGATTGCAGTCTTCTTCTTCTTGTTGTTGTTGATTGGAACAGGAAGGGCAAAAAAAGAGAGGTTGTGCGCTTCCTTCCAGCCCTATTTTTCGTCGACTCGTCCTGTCGGCGACATCATCGTCTACTAGTACATCTTCGGCTTTGGGAGGACGAGTGCGAAACAGGTTTTCCTTCAACGCAGACAGTTGAAAGGATTCATGGGGACTCTTGTACAGACTGTCTTCTTGCAACGATGATTGGTGTTGTTCTTGTAGGCCGCGTATTCTTCTTGAGTACTCTTTTCTTGTCTTTTTCTGATCTTCGGTAGTAGAGGTGATCAATTGTCTGTCGTCTTGCTCTTGCTCTGCAAACCACCTGAGCCTCCTCCTATCTTGCCGGGTGGCTGCAATGTGCCGATGCTGAGCCTGTAAAGCACGAGCTTCCTGGATGATGCTTTGAGGCACTGGTGTAGCTCCGTCTCGATGGAGACACGTCGTGAGCGTCGGAGCCTGTAGAAGAATGGCTCCCAATGCTGCTAGTCGGCTCAAGGGAAATACCATTGTACTAATATACACAAAGGCCGGTTGAATGTATGCCAAATGCTTGCAGTTATTCGTTCGTGTTCAGAATAAAAACCTACTACTAGCTAGAGTCTACTCGTATTCAGTGAGAAAGAAGTGACCGTAAATATGTTATACAACTACTATGCTGAATTTGTACACTACAGTTACAGGCTTTTGCCGTCTAATGGCCAATTTTGTTTCCAATACCAGGTACAGTACTAATACCTGGTACTACTAGTGGACAACGACAGCCAAATAAATACCAATACCAGAGGAACAGATCTGTATGGGGTGCGTGAAAGGAGAGAAATCAGGATAATAGATTATCGCTAGTTCTTTAGAGTCAAGATAAGGAGACTTCCTGCAGTCCCTGCAAATGCTGCTACGCGAGACCAATCCTGATAAGCACCACTGGTCACGAGGGCTTCATTCGCACCATTCCCGGTAGTAGCAGTCGTGGATGATTCTGGTTCCGTTTGTGCAGCATTACTGCCTGCGCCGTCTCGAGCAGCCGCGATTGGAGTCTTCGCAACTGTCACCGATATAGATGCTGCCGTAGGAAAAGATAGGCCCAGTTGAGGTGCCCGGGATGGTGCCAACATTGGATTCTCGGTAGGAGGAGGAGTCTGAACCTTCGCGCGAGGAACGGGCACAGGCTCACACCTTATTATGCTTTGACGCTCATCTATTGTAGTTTGAGCAATACTAATGGCCATGGGCAAGATTGGATTCAGAATCGAATCGCCTTCTTCAATGGGGCTTTCCAACGTATCAGTAGTGTCAATGTCGGTGTTGGCATCGTTGTTGTTGTCCAGCACGATGGCTTCGCAGTTGGTATCCACGTTCTTCCATGAGCAAGCAGGACCACGTAAGTTTTCAGCTTGAGGGAACTGAACTCCATCCATTGTAATCTCTTGAGGCAGGCGGCTGAAATCGAAATCTTCTTGAAGCAGAATGACTGCTTCAGTTTCCGGAGTGGAGGCACCTGTGCTGTTGGATGTTCTAAAGGAGTTGGTAACTAACATGAGCCCCATTGCCTTTTGCGAAAACCCAGGGCTGTCATCTAGCGTGCCATCTACCTCAAGTGTCCCCAATCCTTCTCCTGGATTGATATCATAAGATGGAGCCGAGAGTCTCGGCTTAGGAAACGTCACAGGAGTGAAAATTTCGGTAGAGGAATCTGTGGTGACAACTTCGCCTTGGTCGCTGAAGGAGATGGCTTCAAATCGCAGCCCGAGGTTTCCTACAAAGTCTTCAATACCAAGAGCTTCACTGCACGCTCTCAAAACAGTGGTAGCGCTACTAGTAGAATGATCGGGAGGCATGCCAGTACAGCTCTCTCTGCCGACTCTCAAGTCTACAACGAAATTTTCTGTCGCCAAACCCGAGTTGTACAAGAACAAGTCCCCAACGCCATCCCCGTCCACATCTAATTCGACACCGTAAATTTCAGTTACCAGTCGCCCATTCTTGCGTTCCCATGTATTAAAAGCAAATTCAAGCAAATGAGAGCAACCATGTATCCCTACTGGGAGCACCCGATATCCGACATAGCGAATATCATTGGGAGCAATTGCATCTCCGAAGCTACTTTCGACGTCGTCTCCACTCACCCCTACTAGCTCAAAGGCGTCAATCTGGGCTGTGCCCGCGCCGTTATTGACTAAACCTAGGTTCAAGCTGGTTGGTTTGTCGCTTGACACATCCCGAATAACAGGATCATCAATGGTAACATCCGATGCTTGCCTTACGATGCCAACAAAAGGCAAACTAATGTCCTTGTTAGCTGTGGCGTCAGAGAGGATGATATGACCTCCAAGCTCATTCACGTCAAGTCTTCTGGCATCAAAACCAGCGCGTCCAGTTGATGTCATGTGATTAGGTGGAGCCTTGGAAGCGTCAATTTTGAACACAACCTCCACCGAGGCCTCGCTGCCGCAATCGCCAGTAAGTTCAACCACGGGCGTTTCCAGCTCCACTGTCAGAGCATCTGCATAACGACTGGAAGGATCTCTCATTTGATATGATACATCCAGTGTAAGAGCTCGTCCGGAAAGATTGGTCACTTTGATTGTCTTGCGAATCGTTACATCTGCGATTGCATTTATCAAGCCAAGACTCATGGACGGTTGAACGTCCTCCACGGCGTAGGCCCAAAAGTCCGCTTCCAGAGTCTTGTCAATCTGCATCTCTCCCGCGCCGCTCAATGTGGCAGGACTCAGTTCCTCTGAGGTACTCACATACCGAATATCGCGATTTGCATTGTTCATCAGCAGTGCCTTGATGGCAAAGGGTGAACAGTCGGGACAACGTTCCATTACCACTGCGGCAGCACCTGCTACCAAAGGAGCAGAAAAGGAAGTCCCTTGGATGGAACGATATCGAAGATAACCCGTTCCTGCAGCTGCCAGGGTGAGGCCAGATGGGGCCACAATATCGGGCTTCATCATGTTGCTCTCTCCGGGACCTCTGGAAGAGTATTCCGCCATGACACCAGCGTCAGAGCTATCAGGGTGCCCCGTAGCACCCACAGAGATAGAATTGGGCGATCCACTGAGTCCGCCCATGATGTAAGGAATGTTTCCAGAGTTCCCAGCAGCCACGACAGGGAGGACCCCTAGTGCGTACGTTTTCTCGAGTGCTGAAGCTACAAAGTTGTAAAAGGGTGAAACAAAAGGGATGCCAAGAGAAAGATTGATAATATCTACCTTGTCGTCCAGCTGTCCGTCTCGATTCGGATCCAAAGCGAACTCAAGTCCATTAATGATGGAAAAGACTGGGCATGTCATGCCAGTGGAGCAAACTTTGAGCGCGACGAGCTTGGCCCCAGGCGCTACTGTTCGGATTGCATCTGCCACAGCTGAAAGGTACAAGAAACGAATACGAAAGAGTTAGTCAGAAAGTTGTTCATAGATTATGCGTATCGGTTGAGCACAAAACCATTTTCCCTGTATCGTGCGTACCTGTACCATGCCCAAAGGAATCAATTGGATCTGGATCTGCAATAGGTAGCGAATTGAATTCACCAATAAAGTCGTATCCATCGACGACAACGTCGGTAGGAAAGAGACCATCTCGTTCACGATTGGCGGAAGACTGAGGCAGTGCTCCATAGGCGTCCCGAAAGTCTTCAATTGTACCATTCCCTCCCAGTAATTTGTGAGTATAATCAATGCCCCCGTCCAAGACAGCGACACGCACGTCTTTTCCCGTGGCACAAAATTTGTCTCTCGCTTTGTACCCTCCCAAGTATTCCACAGCACCAATGGCTTCCATCTGCAAACTACCGTGAGGAGTCACATCTTTGACGCCTTCTATTTGTCGCAATGCAGCATCAACTGTGCTGTCATCTTGGTGCAGCAGCAGCGGAAGCTGGATATAGATTGCATTCATTAAACGCTGCGTCTGACTGATTTGTTGGGCCTGTGGATACAATGCTTGGATTTCGACGAGCACACTAGCTTGCTGGGCTTGCAGATTTTCGAGGCAGGTAGCACAATCGAAGACTGGTGGTTCAAGGCACTCGATAATCAAGGTCCGTCCGTCCGCATTGTGAGCATTGTTGTCGTAGCCTGTAGCGAGATCACGGTGCATGTCTGGTTGTTTCGCCTGGAAAGGTCGCTTTGGTTGGATTGCCTCCAGGTCAGAAGCCAGGCGTTTTCGCAGAATTGCATTCAGATTTTTCCTTCGCTCCAAACGACGGTCGTTATTGCTACTGCTGTTGCCATTACCTGTCATTAAATCAAGCTGACCCAATCGCACGGCTACGGTATCACCCCAAAATGCCGACAAAAGTGTTGCAAGTTGGAAGATGCTAATACTAAAAAACTTCATGCTTGTCATGTACTTTTGACAACACAAAAAAGGACTTTATGGGAATGGAGACAACAACAAATACAAAACACGATAGACCTAGAATGAACACGCCAAGTTCATTGCCTAGGCTGCTGTCTGAAGATAGGATGCGAAGAAGACAGAAGAACTTTGGAACGACTGCTCTGGTTAGTAGTTCCCGTTCATATTCGTTCTGAATGCACGCTGACTGTATTAACTTTTCTTCAGAATCTTGTCTTTGTTTGGCCTCGCTTGTTCTCCACACACAAGAAACGTGTACGAGTACTATCCTAGTTGTTGTACGCTAACTACTACTACTACTAGAGAGCTAGCAAGAGTAGTAGTACTAGTAGTAGCAGTAGTAGTAGTAGAGTACTACTACTAGCTACTGTAGCTAGTAGTAGCTACTACGAGTAGCTAGTAGTAGGTACTAGTAGTAGCAGTTACGACTGATACTCAGTAAAGTACTGTACACTATTAGAGTACTAGACTATTGTGGCTGGTGGAGTACTGCCCTACTAACGTACCATACACAGCTACTATGAATTAACGTGAACCCTAATTTTAATGGCAACGATGATAGCTTCAAAAAAATCCTCTCACGCATACACGCAAAAGTCAGCCGCGCTTAATAGCAGGAGAAGGACCGCAGGGCCTTGGCTCTGCGATGCACAGTCTGCTGATTGTCGGTGCCCAATTTGATGACTAATAGAGATTTACGAGTAGCAAGTAAAATTCGATGGTTTGATTCCAGAGAGCCAAAATAAATCACACACATTTCTTGCAACATTCTGAGACTCGACATCCTAATCGCTGCAACGCTTCGCTTGCAACCATAAAAACATGTGTGCTCTACTCTTCCCATGAAAACAAGATTTTGTCATGACGGGATAAGGATGAAGGTGATGACAAGAAGGAACACTGCCGGAAGAAAAATGAGATTGAATCCCACGGTTACTTTTCCCAATCTACCAACAAAGAGTATTAGGAGCTTTCAGCTTTTTGCTGAGAATTCACTGCTTCGGGTTGCGCTGCAACCAGTCAACTGCAGAATGACGCCAATTCCGCTAATAAGTGAAGCTGCAGTCATGTCTTTCCCTTGGTGCCATAATAGGGCGTCTAGACAAGTACTGCCTCCACGAGAGACTGTGTTGTTCGTTTTGTTGTTGTTGGTTGACGCCTTGCCTGCGCAGTAGCCCCGGCCCGTGCCTTCTGTAATTTGCTAGCTAGCTGGTAGTGCTGTACATGCAAACTACTAGTAGCATGTCATCGCTTTGGCTACAAATTGGTCTTTCTATTATTCTTGTCTTCGCTTCTACTCGTACGGTATTTGATAGTACTCTTGTGATCTGGACTACTTCAACCAAGATAGATAACCTTTTGTCCATGCTGCCATAGAGACATAAATGACTAATTGAATGACTTTTGGCTTCGCCATGACCAAAATGAGAAAGAGATAAATTTTGAAATGATGCCATTCCTTGCCCGGGACTGAAACACTTATTGCCCAATAGTACCTGTTAAATCTTCCATTTCACTTTTAACTTATCACACCACCCGTGATTATGATCACAGAAGCACGAGCAATTTTTGTAAGACGAAACGGATCGCTTGCAAACCGTTGTTCAATCGGACTTCGCCTTGCATGGTGTTTCATGCTAGTGCTGCTGGTAGTGCCCAGCAGTATGGGCATAAAAACACGATTGTTCCACAGAGCCAGCGAGAAGATTTTTTCGTTCGCTGCGTCCATCACAACAACCATATTAATAATTCAGATATCCTTATTTCACCAAGATAACATCCAAGCTGCCCCCACTGCGTCCTCAAGTTAACTTCAAGAGGACCAAAGAAGCAAAGCGCATAAAGTCTTCCAGGATATCGCCATTAGGAGATTAGGAGTAGTCGGGGAAATCGCTTGAAGGTTGAACATCCCTTGACCTGACCTGGATCCTATTCCCAAAGCAAGATCCAGACACGATTGGCGGCTATCAACAACAATTTGAAATTTTTATTCAATACCATCATATTCATCACATTAAAATTAATGCAATCATGCAGAACGACAGCATTGTGATTGAAACTATTCAGGCTATGCACAGCCAGGAAAACACTGGGTATGTGACAGGAGATTACCTCAACCTGTATTCACCCGGGCTTGTGGCGGTCAACGTTGACTGTCGGACCAAGATGGCACAGTGGTGTTACTCGGTACGTACCAATACATCCATCTATATTTTAGAATATATTAGGCTTGATTTGACTCGAAACATCAATTAACGCGCTCTCCTCCGCTTCTGCAGGTCGTTGATTTCTGTTCCTTCAACCGCGAGACGGTGGCTGTGGCCATGTCGTACCTTGACCGTTTTCTCTTGACACCGGCTGGCCTTCCAGTACTGGGCGATACCGATAGCTTTCAACTGGCAGCCATGACGTCGCTTTATACGGCAGTTAAGATTCACGAGCCGGAGATCATGGGGGTAGATCTCGTTTCAAAGCTCAGCCGGGGCCAGTACAGCTCGGCTCAAATCGAGGCCATGGAATATGCTATGCTGCAAGGACTGGGATGGAAAGTTAATACACCTACAGCCCTCTCCTTTGTACGAAAGTTTCTGGAACTTTTACCCCTGGGAACGCTCGAAGAATCCCTCGCCGAAGCCGCCTACGACTTATCCAAGTTCCAATCCGAACTTGCCATTGGAGACTACAACCTCGTTCCCATTCAAGCCTCCACGGTCGCATACGCTTCCATTATTAATTCATTGGAAGGATTGGCTGTCGAACCTACCATTATCGAAACCCTCGCCGGTACCATTGCCCATACCCTTCACATTGATATTGCTTCGCAACAAATCCGTGACGTTCAGAACTATTTGTACCAAACCATTTCACAGCAATCCGGAGAGGCTGTGGCAGACAGTTCTCCCTCGCGACAAAAATTAGCGTCATCTCCTCAATTTCGGAAAGGCCCCGCTGAGGCATCGCCACGGACGGTAGAAACCATGGTCATGTGACAGAAACAAAAACAAAAACAGATGCAAACTTGACAGACACGCACACACATTTTCCAATTCTAAAGTGCAGTGTGCTGTGTTTATAAGGCATCTTGAATGTTGGAAAATGACACTTATGATTCCATTGGCTGTACCACTACCACTCCGTTCCATCTCTTGCATGTACTTACATGATTACACATTCCATGTTGCCCCAATTTACAAAGCGATCTCGCACCAAATAATCATTACTGTAGTATGTTTTGAACAAAACCACCCCACGAAATAGAAGCGGCAGGATGATACCAATAGTTCAGGTGTTCTGCATACTGAATATCTCATTTTTAAATGGTAGTCTACCTAGTAGGGACTCAACTACTAGAAACTAGCCTACCTGGTACACATTGCATCACCCCCATAATAAGCTTCTATTCTACTCCCTGAATCTACTTCCCGGACTATTTTTAGCTTCTACTGTACTACTCTAGCTAGGAGTAATACTAGACTATTAGCTTTCGAGCAGTTCTAGCTAGTAGTAGTAGTAGCTAGTTCTACTGCTACTACGAGAGGGCCGCTTATTGTACCTTCTTGGCGGCCACGTGATCTCACCATGGATGGTCGTCAGAGCATCACGAATAAAAATAGCAAGTAAAATACATAGGCAAATAGTGTCGCACCGGTACCTCCTTCGCCAATCCGTGATTCAAACAATTCATCAGGGTTAGTAACATTCTGAAATGAGGATGCTAGATCGCACACTTTCCTCATTGTTAACAATAATGACGATGATCTTTGTCGAACATCGATCATTGACAACAATCCACAATCAATCGTTATTCGCCTTCTATTATTAGAATTACAACCCAAAAGCTTTTTACTTTCTTCTATTGCGCATTCCTTATAAAGTGCTAGCATGAGAGTTGCATTATCTATTCTTTTTCTATGTGTTTTCACCCAAGTGCCGAAAAATAGCGCTAGTACAGGTATTTCCTTTGAAGAATGGCAAGCTCAACACGAAAAGGCATACTTGAGCAAAGAAGAAAGAGATTTTCGCCTGAATACTTGGTTGGAGAACCAACGCCATGTCCAAAGCCACAACGCAGCATTCGAGGTTGGTTTGACATCTTATGCCAAGAGCATGAATGGTCCTTTTGCCGATCTGACGGACGAGGAATTTCTGCAGCAGTATTTAATGGAACCACAAGACTGCAGCGCCACTCACTTGTCCAGCGGACGGCTTCGTCCTCAGAACAGTGAAACCATGGCAGCACATCCCGCCATGGATTGGCGTACCAAGGGTATCCTTACGGCAGTCAAAGATCAAGGAAAATGTGGCTCTTGTTGGACGTTTAGCACGTCCGGATGCTTGGAAGCTCACATCTGTCAACAAGCCAGGAAAGATTGTACCCACTGGAAAGGATTGGCTGAAGAACAATTGGTGGAATGCGCCGGAAATTTTGACAATCACGGATGCAGTGGTGGGCTTCCGAGTCACGCTTATGAATATCTCAAATACAGTGGTGGTATGGCGCTTGAAAAAGACTATCCCTATATCGCCCCCGAAACGGGCGGAAAGAACCAATGTACCATCTCCACGACACCAGGATGGAGGGCCCAGGTCGCTGAAGTATTCAATGTGACAACCCTTGATGAAGAAGACTTGGCCTATGCCGTGGCCAATATTGGACCAGTTAGCGTTGCCTACCAGGTGTCACCCGACTTTCGCTTGTACAGTCACGGGTAAGTAGAGGATCATTTAAGTACTATGGCAAACCAAGAAGTGTTTACTCTCAGTATTCGTCTCCATACCTCACATTTTTCGCGCCTGGCATTCCTGTATCTGCTCTGGAACTGCTACAGAATTTATGATTCATTCAATCATACCACGAACGAAACCATGTGCCACTCGGGTAATCATGATGTCAATCATGCAGTGGTGGCTGTGGGCTTGGGAACAAGCGAAAAAACTGGGAAAGACTACTACATTATTCGAAACTCTTGGTCAGCTGACTGGGGTGAGGAGGGACACTTCAGGATCCTGCGGGGTGAAAATCTATGTGGTATTAGTGACTGCGCATCATTTCCCATTGTTCCAACTGTAAAGACGAACATGCAGAATGAGATTTTTGGTAATGTCCAGAAGGAACGTACTAAATTGCGCATGAGTCGGAATTAGTAGTTGCGTCTACAATACGAATGATGATGCATGAGAGCGAAAAAGTTAAAATATCTATCTATGCGGTTTAATGGTTTATGATTGTGGCTGTCAACAATATGAATGGAGAAGGACCTTAATAAAACAAGATTCGCTTGGTGTACCGATGTGTTGGCACTTTCGTTTAATTTTCGGAAGGGTTCCACAATTTAAAGGAGACTTCGTAGGCATCTGTAAAGTTGCCATTGAAGTAAGCAAGCTCGAGCTGTCGACCCGAGGACAGAGCATTACTGTTGCTGTCCGCTCCGGTCTGATAAATCCGAACGGAACCTTGTCCGTGGTCACAACAGAATCCATCCTTGCTCAAGTCTAGCAAATTCAATCCGTACGATCCGTCGTACAAGGATTGTGGAGTATCTGCAGCAAGAATATCTTGAATATAGTAGCTAAAGTAGTAGGCCGTAGAGGACTGCTTCAAAACACCAAAATCCAACTCGTCCACCAAAATAGGATCCTGTTGTTCTGGATTGGAATAATAGTACAGTTGATAGGACAGCTCTTGCGGGAAAAAGTCCGTAATAATTTCAATGGTAATAGAAAGTTCGTTTGTTGTAGCAATGGTTTGTTGAGCGTTGACATTTCCATTTGTTTTGGGAACCTTGGTTGGAGTTACACTTGGTTGTACAGAAAGTGTTGCAGAAGGGGCAGAAGTAGGCTCGGTAGTGGGCTCAGCAGAAGGGGCAGCAGATGGCATGCTAGGTGGTATGGTTGTTGCCGCGACAGTTGGCATGGTCGTTGGGGTCGTAGGACTATTGGTTGTCGTGAATACAGTTGGACTACTGGTGGTCACTACGTTCGCGTTGTTACCATTTTCTTCGGTATTGGCCGTTCCGGGGTTATCATTGTTGCTTGTTGTAGGTGTTGTCTCTTGAGGAGCGGCCAGTGCCGTCGTGGGAGAATTCAACACGATAGGCTCCGCTGTGGGAGAATTCGACATGACAAGTGCCGTCGTGGGAGAAATTGACATGGATAGCACCGTCGTGGGAGAATTTGACATGGTAGGCGCCGCTGTGGGAGAATTCGACATGACAGGTGCCGTCGTGGGAGAATTTGACATGGTAGGCGCCGCTGTGGGAGAATTCGACATGACAGGTGCCGTCGTGGGAGAATTTGACATGGTAGGCGCCGATGTGGGAGAATTCGACATGACAGGTGCTGTCGTGGGAGAATTCGACATGGTAGGTGCCATGGTGGTAGCTACCTTCGTGGTAGGTACCATAGTGGGAGGTGCCATGGTGGGAGAATTTGATAGTGTCAATGGATTTATGGAAAAGCTTAAAAGTGTCGGTGCATTTGTAGTTGGTGCGGACGTAGTAGGTGAGAGCGTAGGAAGTTCTGTTGGCATGGATGTCGTACTGTCAGTGGGAACATCAGAAGCCTGTGGAGTCGGACGTGCGGATGGATATGTGGAAGGGCTGTCCGAGCCACTTACGGATGGACGCGCTGATGGCACCTTTGTAGATCCGGCAGTAGGACTGCTAGATGGTCTGTTTGTGGGGTTACTGGAGGGTGCTGCACTAGGTTCTTGCGTGGTGGGACGGTCCGTTGGGGCTTGACTATTTTGCCGTTGGCGAAGAGAACTGCATTCTTCGGTGGGCGGAAACTCGGATACTTCACAGACTGTGGATATGATCCAATCATAGGCTGAGCTAACTCTAGCGTAGACCCCGGGAGAATTGGCGCGTGCACATCCATCTCCCCACGATGTGACTCCCACTTGTTTGTATTTGTTAATGTTAATGTCATAAAAGAAAAGCGGTCCACCCGAATCGCCCTGACAAGAGTCGCGACCTCCAAAATCGGGATTGCCTGCGCATAGATGCGGTTCGGTCGGTGCTGGATGAACGTAGTAATACCAATGGTAGACGTAGGGCAGTTCATCGCAATGTTCAATGTAGTAAACATCCACCTCCTGCAGTTGGTCCGGGCGGCCTCCATTTTCACTCGTGACTCCAAACCCAATCACACGCAGCGCATCCTGATCGTCTGGTACGGAACTTTCTTGGTTGAGCACAATGGCGTCCAACCAGACTGGTTCGTTTAGTTTCAACAACATGAAGTCGTTCAGGTTGCCTTCGTTGCGTACAAAGTGAGGATGGACAAATTGTTGCGTAGGTGTCGCCACGTACAATCCGTTCGGATCGTTGTGAATGGTACTGCCAAAGCTAAGAGGACTCGACGATAGCCGTGCATCGTCAATGTGACAGTGAGCACTCGTCAAAACCATATCCGGTGCAATCAAGCTACCGCCACAGCCGCTCCACCACGACGCCATGAAAGGATAATCGATGCCGCTCGATACAGCATGACCGCCCACGATGCGATTAGTAGAATTCGATGAATTAGAAACCGAAGAAATAGATACTGTGGAACGCAATCGACGCTGTTGTTGTTTTGGTGACGACGACGACGACGACGACGACGACATTGATCTTAATAGTTTGCCCAACGCCAACGGCGCCAGCAGCAGTGTTACCAACACAAAGAGTGGCAATGTAGTTGATGCCATCTTCATGTCGCAAGATCGTCTTGAAAAGGTGCAGAAGTGACCTGTTTTTTTTTTATTCACCACGAGTGGGTTGTGGCGATGATGGCAATCAAAGCTGTTGTGTCAGAATGTAAAGTCAGTGGCAATTTTCCGTTCCTTTCTCTCGACGAATCTTGGGGTTTGGGGCGATAGAAGATAGAATGATCTTATTGATAAAGTGGTTAATCCCAGCAGCTTCTTTCAAACACAGATCAGCATGCATCCCCGTTGTTCCGTTGCAAAGCAATTTTTAATCTGTTACACACTTCAGTGCTGTAACCTTGTGAAGTACTACGTAGCTGCACTTGTGGTAGCAACTTGTTTTTGATCCAACTTCATAAGTTCGTTTTTCTCACATCGAGTTTTTTTTTTGGTAATCACTTTTTTATTCTGTTTCATTGGTAGAGTAGTGTGGAATGTTCAGTACAAGAATTTAGGCCAAAACGAGTTCCATGATTAACAAACATGTGCTTTGGTCGTTTGTGACCTAAATGATTTAGGCATCCAAACAGGCATAGCCAACGATGACTGTGTAACCTACGGTACCATACTACGGGTAACAAGTCAACCTGAACTCTGTTTGTACAGTACCTGGCACCAGGTGGTACCTACCATACCGGTACTACCGTTACCTCGTACTACTACTACTACCAGGTACCAGGTAGTCAAATTGGTACTGCAAGAAAGGCCATTCCTTCCCCGTGACACGTAGTAGCCTAGTAGTACCAGTTCTACTGATACCAGGCAGGAGGAGGAGGAGTCTACTACTAGTAGGCCTACTACTACTACCTCCTGGTACTGTACTAAGTAAAACTAAGTAAGATGCTGCAGGAGCACGGGCGGGATGGCCCTAACGAGGCGTGGGAAACGAACATTTATAATAACAATACTCCTGGACAGAACAATCAAATTCGATTCAATTGGATTCCCAGGGGTGAAGTGACCTGGATTGGTTAGCTCCATGCTTCAGATGCCGTCGGCTAATTTTGTCATCGAGAAACCAAGGACGAGCATTTGATTTTAGCAGTGTCCAAAATATCAACGCAAATGTCTAACAAATTTAACAAACAAAACCGCAATAAAGCAAAAAATCCTCGCAGGAACACAAGCATATAAGATTTTGCAATTGAATAATTATCTAAGATGTCTGATAAATACAGTGCTTTTGAAACCAGGCGTGGTTTTTGACTGCTTCCAACGAAATACGCAGCTCGTGGTCGGGTTCCATTAAGCGCGAGATAAGATCCTTGGCCTCGGCAGAAATATATTCAGGAAAGACGGGTGTTGGAACCTTAATGCGAGGAGCATGACTGGAGATGTCGAACAGTTTTCGCAAATCTAGAATGGGTGGTCGAAATGCATCCGCTTCATCATCTTTCTCTTCGTTACCCTCCAAATCAATATTGTCGATGGCAGCACACATGGAAGTGTAGACAGACTTTAAAGCTCTTGTGTCCCTGTTTGCACCGTCATCTCCGTCCTCATTTTGCAGAACTTCGTACGGCAAGCATCCAACCAACATTTCATAGAGCATAACTCCCAAACTGTACGTATCGGTGCGATGGTCAAAATCGCTGGTCATGTACCTCCACGCTTGTAAGTGTTCGGGTGCCATGAACATGGGACTTCCACCTACAATGATGCGAGAATCGGCTTGTACGCTCATCCCAAAATCGGCCTGCAAACAGCTCTCATTGTGAACCAAAAAGTTCAATGTCTTGACATCGCAGTGAATGATATCTTGGGAATGGACATAATCCATGGCATCGACAGCGTCCCAAAAATAGAAGGCAGCTTGTGGTTCCGATAAGTACCCCATGTCAGAATCGCGAATCAAATCATAGAGTGATCCTCCATTGGCAAGCTCCATAATCATGACAAGATATTTCTTTGATTGTTGCTGGTGGTGCTTGTTTAGATCTTCGGATTTTGCATCTTCTCTCAACAACAACTCTGCTGGATCTTCCGCGGGTCCAAATCGCTCCGTGGTGAAGAAATAATCATAAAAGTTCACAATGCAGTCGTGACTGCTAACACTCTCGTGTAGATCAATTTCGCAGAGAGCATCATCATCATCATCGTCGTCGCCTTCAATGGGTTGGATTTTGAGGGCAACCAAGTGTTTCGATTCCACTTCCTGGGCCGCGTAGACTGTAGCCGCACCTCCCTTTCCCAACGTATTGACCCAATGGAAGTCATTCAAGGTCCAAACTCGCACATCATCGTCGTCTTGGTATTCAATGTTATCGTTGTAATTGTGGAGAGAACCGCAAGTGCGAAAAAGTCGGACGCGTTCAAACTCGGATTCCGTGTCCACCGCATCATTGTAATATTCAGCGTCGTCGTCATACTCATCGCTGTACTGACCACCTTCTCCCCCGTAGTCTTCGTCGTCAAGAGATACCGTAGCGGCAATGCCGGGTTCTGTTTGGTTTATCTTGAGATCGCGATTTTGTTCCACCGATTTCTTGTTGGTTTTACATTCCTGCTGTTTGGACAACACGGAGTTGTTGGTAATGGTTCCCAGGACGGGTCGTTGTTGTTGCTGTTGTCGCGGCAAGTCTACCATGATGTTATGATGTTGATTCAATTCTTGTAGCGTTTTTTTTTTTTACTTGCTCTTGCAATGAAATTAACGCAAGAGAATACAGAATACAGAGTAGTAATCTACTTTTGCTTCTGGCGATCGTTTTTTCGATTTTTTGGTTTTCATTTAAAATGTGAGATGAAGTAGTTGAATCTTGAAAAGGATGACGTCACCTTCGAAAAGATTCTTGCTCGAAGATACCAGGTACCAGGTAACATAAAAGCCAAGTAAAAATAGGTTTGTTGGTTGGAATTTGGAATAGCAAGATCATGATGAATCATTATTATTTACTCTATATTTTAGTTTTATAACATAACTGTAACGCTACTACGAATACCAGCCGATACAAGCTAACATGTCTCGCTTGCTCAGCCTTGCTACTTTTGCTGTGGTGTTAGTCAACCAAGCCACGGAGGCATTTGTTGCTCCACCCTCCATCGTCCGTCCTTATCGCCCTTCAGAAAACACGCACGTGGTAGCTCGCAATGTCTTTGAAAGCGCATCTGCTGGTGGATTCGATCTTGCCGTCATTTCTTTAAATACGTTGGATACGAACCAACTACTAGCAGCGGGAGCTGCCGCTGTTGTTCTGGCGGCCGCCGTAGCTGCTATCACAGTACAACAATCCAACCAAAATACCGCTCCTACGACCATGAAAGGACCCGAGCCAGAACCAGAACCAATTGATGTGTCCATTCCCTACGATGCGGCGGCCCGATTGGCCTTTGAAGCCTCAGGAGTAGGTAAGGACGAATCGAAGTACGCCAAATTCAAAACTGTTTACGAAAAGAAGGCTGTCGCAGAAGTTATGGCGAGTCGGTATGCCCGAGAGATGGATACTCTGTGTGAGATCAGCTGAGGGAATGATACATGAATAATGGAGACACGACCTAACACCTAACATAGTCGTATCACAGTGGATAAAGTTCGCGTATCCGACATCAATTAACGCGGGATCGTTTGAATCAAGCAGTATGCGTCCAAAGCAAGCAACAGAGTAGGAGGAAAGAAAAAGTATCCAGCAAACGGAAAGAACCGGGTTATCCTCGCTAGAACCTACATATGCTACAAAAGAAACGAAAAATCAACGACAATGGAGAATTAACAAAGCGATACTCTCAAAATATTATAAGTTACCAACATTCAAATATGATGCATTTTAGGGCCCAGGGAGATGAAGAGCTTCGCTATCCTTTATGTTCACACTGCGAGCCTGTCCTTGGTACTTGTAAGTGACCTCTAACGTAGGAACGGGATTTCCTTGTATATTTTTTGGTGCCTGCGAGGACTTTTGGCGCTTTGCTGTCGGAGTGTAGAATTCTTGCCACCATGGAATGCTGGACTGTTTTCTGCTGTTGTCTACTTGCACAGTGCTGGCATACCTGTTTGTGCTACCAGGATTGGACAGCGGATAAAAGCCCAACAAATGATCCTTTGATGTAGCTGCCAATGACAACGTAGACGTGTCGTTTGAAACCCAAAACTGCATGGGAATCGTCACATCCCACGTCGTCGTCCCTAATTTGTAGAGGGCCGACGTAATCACCAGGCCATTCTTTTCTTCTTCGAATGCACGACGACTTTCAGCTTGTCTCTTCATCAAACGTTGCTGCGCTGCTGCATCTTGCTTTGCTTTTGTTACTGCCTTATTGGGACCTAGTGGTTCAGCCGAGCCAGAGGCACCCGGCGTTTTCTCCGGTTGGATGTCACCACTTCTACCGGCCCAGAGGAGCTGCGAGATCATCTCACTAGCCAATCCAACAATGGCACAGATCACAAATGGTGTAGCCGTGGCTATCCATCCATGATCCAGAAGAGAAGATTGTGATGAGGTGACAGTAGTCCCAGCAATGGCACCCATGACAATGGGGACACGAAAGGTTATGTCACCCTGTTGCCAAGAAAACACTACCGACCATCGAGAACCCCGTTGGATTCCTATTCTCCAGGACGACCGTGCAGTAATGGTTTTCGTTTTTTTGTACTTTTCTGCGGGTTGTGTTGTCTGAAGACTGGCATTGGCAGACCAGGTTCCGCGGTGTGGTTGATATTCGAAGAAAAGTGGAAGGCGACGTACCGGTGACAGCTTTGGGTCGACGATCAATTGGAATCGGTACGGTGATATCCACGATGGTAACACCGAGGGAATAGCACTCAAAAAATCTTCCTCTGTGACACTTTTCCATCCGAAACTTAATCGTACTATATGGGTCGTCATGGACGTGACAGATAGCAACGAATTCCAGTGATGCCTGACGGGGTGCCAGGAAAAGTTGGACGAGAGGATCCAAGGATCCAGTACGTCTTTCGTGGCAAGATATAGACCCCAGCTATTGTGGCCTAGCTGTCGGGCGGTAATTTGAACAGAAGATTGATTCGATTCTTTGAAAATCCCTCCGACTTTGAGACTTAAAGGTCGTGTATTGGCAGCAGAGGTCAATTCCAGCCCACCCACTAACTGGAGAGAGGGGGTCACTTTGCAAGTGCAGCCGATGGATCCTTGTGACGATCCAATAGCCTGGTGGATGCGACAGTTGCCACCAGCTGTAACGGAAAATCGGCCTGTGGGAGTCGACGGGGGCACCATGCTGAACATGGATATTCTTGAATTTTCCAGTAACTTTAATTGGGGTATGGAAGACTTAGACGATGTTTGCAGAACAAGCGGCAAATCCACCGATACTTTGTTGACATTTTGTGTGTACCCATGGCTCGAAGGATGCAACGATTTCTTCTTTTGTTTTCCTTCTTGGTATTGATTACCAGCGTCATGACGTACCAATGGATCTGTAAGGATATTTTGCTCGAAACTGTTGTTTGAATGCGTCAAGTTGTCATGGTGGTACATACTATTGGGAGGTGGCAAGTCAGGAATGTGCACAGTGATTCTATCCGCTACATCGTTATCCTCGCTCTCGTTGTAATAGGGAGGAGCCATTATATCAATACAGGAGTGTCTTTCAGAGTCGAGTTAATGACACAGGAAACATAACATCAATCAACCTTTTTGATTTCAGCAGCAGCGAAGGATTTTTGTTTAAAACAGTGACTGATGGAGCAAGTGAGCGATGAAGTATCACAAATAAGACAACTAGCTACTGTATGCATTATTAGATCTTGAAAATATCAGCTAATATTATTACTGTATTATTTATTGCTCCATAAGTAAAAACACGAAAGAGGGCACAACCAGCTTCGTAAAATAGGTGAACTGCAACTTTCAGAACGGATAAAGAGGAGCCTATGTGCAGTGTTTGCTTTGGACGATATTACGGCCCAGGGGGGAGAGGGGGCAATAAAACAGAGGCATTGCAGCAGTACTTCTTACTAGCACCAAAATCAAGAATCGTGTGTTTTTGTCCTCAGTCGGGTGGGAGGAGAAAACAGCAATGATACGCTCACAATCTGCGACGTCCAACGCTGTTTAACTGGATAGAAGAATTTTTGACCGATGATTACAGCAAGAGCTTTCCATATCGTATCACTCCTGGTAACTGCAAGAAATCGTTCCTTTCAATATTCATTTCTTCGAGTGTCGGATTATTGTAAGAATGTCGTACTTTGTAAGTTTCATGATGCTTCAATCCTTTTTCTACGGCCGATTTCAGCTGCATCGTCATGGGACTTTTTGTTTGTAAAAAAGGATTTTCTAGCGCTTGAACGGGGTCATTCTTGAAATCTGAAAATGTAACGTAATGACAACGTCCTGTCCACGGACTCTTGTTGTCTTTGCTTTTTCCGTACAGAAGACTTTCACGAGACATCATATCCGAGAGAATATGGACAAATAATGACGGCCAAGGAGAGTCCTTTTTAGCCAGCACATCCACACCAGTGGCTGCCTCGATAGCCGCTCGTGACAGTCCCGCAAAGGATTGCAGGGCATCCACAGGATCTCGCAAAATTCCCACGACAGTTGCATCCGGATACATCTGTTGAAAATCTGGTATACAAGGACTTAAATGCGATCTCAGTAGTAAGCGCGTATTATTATTGCCTCGATGATAGAGAATTTTTTGGCACATGCGTTGGTGCAGCTGCAAGGAGCGCTGTCGTTGCGTGGGCGTATGGGTGTCCATTTGGTAGCATTGTAGCCACTTGTCGGCGACAGGAAAGGTCCGTACGGCACCCACCGAAATCCAATGCCATTCGCCCAACAAAATGTCGTCTGCATCCGGAGCCAGCAATTGAATAGGATGACGGGCTTCTACAGCGGGAGTTACACCATTGATCCACTTTAAAAACAATTCCAGTCTTTGAATAACCTTGGGAGCGACACGGTTCAGACCGTAAACCAGTTTGTGTAGACATAGAAATGGTACGACCAGTTCGAGCATAGTGGGTGTCACAAATCGTTCATCTAGAGACAAGGTGCGATGGAAGGATGTAGTTCCACCTCGCGGGACCGAAATGATAATAAGAGGCTTGCAAATGTTGACATTGATGTAGCCTCCATAGAAAATGTCATCAATTGTCCACAAAAAGGCCGCTAAAGGGAGCACAAAAAGGTAGGTCGAAAAAATATGAAAGAAAATACTGATCCTTAACCGCAAGTTTAAAATAGATGACGACCGGTGTATGCTCAAGGCATACCGTAATCGAGCATGTGCTGCATTGGAGTCTGGCAGCAAGAGTGAAGCTGATGTAAAGACAAGAAGAATCCACCCGAATGCTAGAGTGCCTGTGAGAGCTTTCGATAAAGAGGCAATGTTCATGTTGATCTGCAATTTTTTAACATTTTGAAAAAGAAAGCTGAACGATGCATTACATCATCGAAAGAATCATTCGTGTGGACTCTACCTATTTCCATTGTTCATCATTTGTTCGCCTGAGCAACATTCAATCGAAATTGTGCTATCCCAGGGACCATAGGATAGCGTCACAGTACTAGCTAGTAGTGGTAGATCGTTCACACAACCAATAGCTACTAGTAGTAGTGCTCGTAATCATACGTACTACTAGTACAGTAACATGGAAGGAGGTCAGGTAATCACAGGTACTAACAATGCAACTCGTGCAATTTCTGTGCTGTCCATAACCCTAACTATTCATTAATTGGAAATAAGCTTTATCTGCCTCGCTCGCCCTCCATGGTATTTAGATCTCCCACTTTTGGAGATACCCTCGCTCACATTTCGCTAGTTTTTTGCGATCTGCGCTCACCGAGGCTCCATCCCTATCCACGAGAAAGATCCATACAAACGTAGGACCATCTCGCATTAATTTATACGAATATTTCATTTTAAAACCGGACGGACCAAAACCAAAGCTCTCGTCCCATTACAGTTTTGATTTTGAAATTCTTTGCTTCGTTATCGCAAATACTGAATGTCTCATTATTTTTTCAACCAATAATTTTTCTGTAGAAGTTTTAGATCAGTGTTATCATTTATCATATCGATAACATCATAATAATAACAATCATCCAGTCGACAACAGTAACCTGTAATCATGCTTTTAAATAGTATCACAACTGCGACCACGGCCGATAGTGTCGTGCCCAATCCTTTCGGCAATGGGGATGCGAAGATTCGGCGTCGCGCTTTTGCAGTACGTTTATCCAATGTCGGTCGGCGAACCCCCCCCCCCCCCCCCCCCCCCCCTTTTTTTTCCCTACCCCCCCTTTCCTTTTTTTTTTCTTTTTGTTTTTTTCTCCAAAAATTTTCCTAAACAAAAGGGGGCCCAAAAAAAAACAAAAAAAAAAAAAAAACAGCCAGACGGT